>VOFC01005403.1_pt1 | contig 16412 bp, 31 predicted proteins | sample 5384161 | NCBI WGS metagenome assembly VOFC01 (sample SAMN12384722, study PRJNA508395) | human gut metagenome | isolation source: healthy gut B | host: Homo sapiens | reverse complement strand
AAGACCTGCAGCTTTTACTTGAACAGACAAAGGGAAAAGGAATCAACATCTATACTCATGGTGAAATGCTCCCTGCCCATGCTTATCCATTCTTAAAGAAATTCTCTCACTTAAAAGGCAATTTTGGAACTGCATGGCAGAATCAGCAGAAAGAGTTTGATCATCTTCCAGCTCCGATTCTTTACACCACCAACTGCCTGATGCCGCCCAAAAAGCAGCTACGCTGACAGAGTATTTACAACCGAGGTAGTTTCCTTTCCCGGTGCGGTCCATATCGATGAGAAGAAAGATTTCACACCGATCATTGAAAAAGCATGGAGCTGGGCGGCTACAAAGAAGATCAGATACTTTCGGCATCAATGGCGGTACAAAAGTGACAACCGGTTTTGGTCATGCAGCCATCCTGTCCCATGCAAAAACTGTAGTAACCGCCGTAAAATCAGGTGCAATCAGTCATTTCTTCCTGGTAGCAGGCTGTGATGGTGCTAAACCTGGACGAAACTATTACACAGAATTTGTAAAACAGACACCTTCTGACAGTATCATCCTCACTCTGGCTTGTGGCAAGTTCCGATTCAATGATCTCGATCTGGGAGAAATCGGTGGTCTGCCGCGACTGATGGATATGGGACAGTGTAATGACGCTTATGGTGCAATCCAGGTTGCAGTGGCTCTTGCAGGTGCATTTGGATGCTCCGTAAATGAACTTCCGCTTTCCTTCGTTCTCTCCTGGGTATGAACAGAAGGCAGTCTGCATCCTGCTGACCCTCCTGCACTTAGGTATCAAAAATATCCGTCTTGGCCCTTCTCTTCCAGCGTTCCTGTCTCCTAATATTCTGAACTTTCTGGTAGAAAAAGATACGGTATAACACCTATCACCACGCCGGAAGAAGACATCAAAACGCTGATGAATTATAACAAATAAATTTCTTTAAATCTCTCTATGGAATCTCCGAAGCCGATACAGGATTCAAAAAATCCTGCATCGGCTTTATGATCAGATACTTCTGTTTCTTTTTTTACCTCAAAATACTGCTTTTTAAAAAAATGTGCCTGACCATACTCGAATGCCTCATAAAACAAATTGTAAAATCCCCTGTCGTTTCCGGAAGAAATTTTGTAGATGCTATCCTGTATTCGTACTTTGATTCTCTTCCATCCTCGCCACAGATTGCTTCTTTCAATTTAACAACTATATTCTCTGGAATCCAGTATTTCACATCCGCTGTAATCGATTCACTTTTCCTTCTTGTAGTAATTCCAAAAATGTCTCATATTTTTTTATCGATTTCGAACCCATTATAATATGACGGCATGTCTGAATCTGAAATAGCCGGTGTAAGTATACAGACTCCTCCATTTTTTCAGAACAGGCTTCAGACTATCCTCTTTCACAAATTTTTTCTTCACTGGAAGCATACATTTACCCGAATTTTCATCCGTAACATTTCCAAGATTCAGTCGGTAAATATATTTATAGGCTCCACATTCGAATAAATCTGTGTACCAGGCCTGTATTCCCATGAACTCCTTTTGAATAATTCTTATACTTTGCATCACAGGCGAAGAATATTTCTTTATTGAGAATCAGAAAATGTCCGGTCTTAGCTGCTCTGTGCTGTACTGGACTGCTCCTTTTTCATCCACTTCTGCTTTTGAAGCTTTTTCCCCTTGAAATGTACAATTATAGCCCAGATAAATATCATTTTCCCCCGTTGGTAATATGGATCACCAGTTCTTCCAGTATTTTCACAGAATCTCTTTTTTCACGATTTTCAATATATTTTTTATAGCGTGAACCACTTTACTGTAATCCTGATTTTCCCATGATTCGAATACAAACGGCTTTTCCTTTTTCCCCGGCCAGGATATCCGATCAATGACATAATCATCTTTTGTCATCTCTTTCTGTTTCAAAATTCCGGGTGTTAAATCGTTCAAAATTACGGTGGCAGTCACCGGTTATATAAATCATTTAAATCTCCCCTTCCCTGTACTTGCATGCTCAATCCTAAAAATTCTTACCAAATCTGTTTTAATCTACTTTTATAAGTAAAGACTTCTCTTTTACAATCATACCAATTCTTATGGATAATATTGTAATAGAAAAGTCCTTCTTTGTCATTAACCTTATACTATATATCCTCTTCCATGACAGTGAGAAATTTTTTTGAAATTTATTATCAGTTCAATTCCTCAATAGAAATTGAACAACTTCCCATTTATGATATAATTTCTAATACAATTCAACGGACAGGGGGATTATTTTACCGCAAAGCAGTGTTTATTATGGTAATACGTGAATCTGCCAAGATTATCTGGAAACAATACTGGTTCCTGAAAAAACAGACTTGGAAATGTCAGGTCAATTGATATTGCACATGACTTTCTTTTTCTAAGCCGAGTGTCAGTGTTGCAATGAAGAATCTTCGATTAAATAATTATATTACTGTTGATGAAAATGGTTATATCAACCTGACAGACAGTGGTATGGCAATTGCCGGGAAAATTTACGAACGTCACACATTTCCTGACAAGTTTTCTGACTTCAATTGGGGGTGGATCCGGAAACTGCCGCTGAAGATGCATGTAAAGATTGAGCATGTCATCAGCTCAGAGAGTTTTCCGCTTTAAAAAGTACCTCGCAGATAATGAGAAAAACTAATTGTTCTGTATAAGCTGCATAAACGAAATAACCGTTAATAAAAACAACAGAATCAAAAATCCGGATTTTTCGCAGTCCTCACTAACCATGTGATATTACGGAAATCCGGATTTTTTATTTTTCTTACACCTTACGGTTGGAATCCACCTTCAAAACCTGCAAATGAAAGTTCGCATTTGCCACCCAGACGGCTGCAGATATTCCAATGCGTGTCATAACCTCTGGATACTGCTGATCCTTTCGTGTCCACGAACAGATACTTATTATCTTCTGTTATTCTTGCTGTCTGAACATTTTCCGGTTCATTAATCTCGTTCAAAATTGCGGTTTGCCATATCATCTGTGATTTTCTTAGATAAACGATAATATCTTCCATGTTAGATTCCCTCTTTCTATGATTCAGGCCTCACTGGCGGTGTCAGGTCAAATGATTTCCGGCTCATCTGACGTATTTAGCACTCGCTAACTATCTCTTTTTTACCACTCATTTTTTGTGTCAGCATGTTCTAACACAGATAAAATAAGAAATCCCATCATTCCGACAAAGGACATCAATTTTCCTGCTGCCATCCCCGGTGCATGGTATGTGATGACAATGTCATGCTCCCCTGCCTTCATTTTACAGCCAAGGAACGCTGTATTTACTTTCACTTTTTACATTTTTTCCATCAACCTGAATTTTGAACCCAGAATCGTATGGAATCGAAGTAATCAGATATCCTGACTTTTTTGCATTGTCCAGATTTCCGGCGATTACGTTTCCCGTTGTCTTTGTGCTATTTTGTAAAAAACTCTGATTCATAAAGCTCTGTTCCCGGCAACGTTGCTATATATGCCACATCAGACAGATTATATTTTCCTTTGCTAAATGTAACCTCTACCTGATTTTCATCACCATCAAGTGCCACTGCATAAGTAAACGTTGTGTTATCATTATAATAGACCCGCTGCTTAGCGCTCAGTTTATTACGATTGCCATCCACCCAGATTGTCAGATCTTTTGAGGGTTTCAGATTCTTGACCTTGAACCGAAGCAATAAAACTCTGTTCCCAGAATCTGTTTTTGTTTCATTCACAACGTTTGTGTTTTCACCGGCATTCTCTGTATTCACTGTATTCACTGAATTTATGTCTATCTGGCTCACAATCTCTGCTTTGACTTTTGTATCCTTCCTGGCAAAAAAATATGATATCCACCGTCTGCCTCGGAAATACAGGAGTTTTCCCCAAATCGCAGTACTGCGTTGTGCAAATTGTCCACCGCCGCTATACTGTCCGTCTGCTTCGTGGCACTCTCCGGCACAACTGCCTTCTGAAGAAGCGTTGTCTGATTATATGGATAGTCCAACTTATCATAATTTTTCTCACTCATAACCTGGCTTGTTCCATAGATGATCGAAGCTGCGCTTTCATTTTTTCATAAATCTTCCACTCCCCGACTTTCCAAAGCCTGACACCTTTCATCATCTTAGACTTTGTAACAATGTATTTTTCGCCCATCAATCTCGTATATAAATCGGATTTGACTCCTCAGATTGCATCAGAAAATTCCGGTAAGGCTGTTCCAGCCTGAATGTATCCTTCCTAAAATTCTGGTAGGCCTTATTATAGGAAGAAGAATAGATGGAAGAAATGTACTGATCTGTGTTCCACACGATTTAAATTTGCTGCGTTTTCATCGTCAGTGCCAAGCTGGACTGTCCGGTAAAATCCTCCATCTTTTTTGCCTCATCGGTTGCTGTCTGAATTGCATCTGTGATTTTTAGAATCTGTTACCTGTTTATAAAATATTGTATCCAACATCTCCTGTTTTTCTTTGGCATACTGATTATCAAATACTGCCAGAAATACCGCCATAGAACCTGCTAAAATTAAAACTGTTCCTCTAATTCTCCAGATTGTCTTCCTTCGTTTTCTCCACGCTTCTTTTTATCACACCTGTTGCCAGATAACAACCAAAACATAATCTGAGATTCTGTCATCAAAAATGGCACAGATTTCCCATTCCTTCCTGGTTTCTTCCTATATAGATAAGTTCCATCGTGACAACATATGGAATACAGCCGCCCCACGAAAACTCCTTCACAGCTCACCTTCTTTAAATACATGGCAAGCATATAGCAAAAAAGCGGAATTAACGGGATCAGTGCCTTGTCCCTCAGATAAAGTCCCCCATTTAAAAATGTATACAAAAAACCGGTACGCCTGCGACAATGGCAATGATCCACGACATTACTCTGTCACTCCATCTTCGTCTGAACAGGTCGCAAATCAAGCACCGTCAGCATCAACGTTCCGAATCCCAGCCATACGGTGAATAAAAAACTCCTGACAATCTAAGTTGTGGAAAGAAAAGTCCTTTCAGGGATTTTTGTTGCATTTCCACTTCAAGCAATACCGACAGGCTTTCTGCATTCGCGCTGCCTCTGGAAGATTCACCGGAACTTCTTCCAATCAATGCAAGGGCTGTCGGCACAAGAAGGACTCCGCTTGCCAGTACTGCAAAAAAAAATCATAGGCAGAAGAAATCTCACGCCCTCGCACAGAAACCCTTTACTGTGGCACGCTCATTTTTCCTTCCAGTTTTCGTCCGTAACAATGAATTCCATTAGATTACCAACGCCAGCATTCCTCCGATACTGAAGTAAAAGCTGGTCATAATCATAAGAAATGTACCGACTGCCAAAAGCCCTGAACGCCTTTTTCAAAGTATCTGTCCACGCCATCATAGCCAGGATTAAAATGGCATGTAATTAACGAACATAATCTGGCTGTGGGACTGGCCAGATCATAGGTCCCGTCAGCAAAAAATAACAGCCACAGCGAAGCTGACAGATCTGCCAAATCCTTTTCGATTCAGCCACAGATACAATAAAGCACCGAATTACATTCTATGTTCGGTCAAATCTTTCATGAATCTGCCACTGATCGGATCTCAAGCGTAATCACAAAGTAAGATCTATCGATATAAAAGCTGAAGTGCCAGTTTTTAAGCCGCGTATCAGCATCCCCGTTGTCATCAACAAACTCAGAGAGCATATCCGCACCGTCGGTAATTGGGCAGCGATCGCCCTCGTATTTCATAAAAGGGAAAAAAGCACCGTCTCTGGAACCGGCAGCAAACACAAAACCCTGATGGATCGATTACCCAACAGACATATGCATCCTTTCCGCGAGTAAGCAGCAGCGACCCGTTGCAGCCTTTGGGCAAGAAGCAGTCAAACGCCTCGTCCAAAGACGAATAGGCATTGGATTCCATCCAACTCCGATTCTCCAGGCTTGCAATTGTCCAAAGAAAGGACTTCATCTCTTCCAGATATGTCCAGTCAAACCATATCCCATCCTCATCAAACCCGTTCCTCCCCTTACCCGATTCAAACCGCTTAACCTTAGCGTTGGCGTTAGCGGCAACTGTGTCAATCTCACGCTTAAAAGTGTCCAAGTAGGAAGCTTTTTCGGACGGGTTTAAACACTCTAGATACTCATGGGCATTCCATCCGTTGAAATGTTTGATGTATCGAAAGTTTGGAAGCAACGCCGCTGCGATATTAACAAGCTCCTTTACAGGCATGCCCACCAACGCCAGCATTCGCCAAACAGCAGAGCGTGCCAGCGATTATCCTTTACCGGAAAGCATAGAAACGGCGCTCAGCCGCAACTGCATTTCGGGCTTCCTTTAGATGTCTCTTCGCTTTTAGGCGTATATCTTTTAGTTGCTTAACCTGATCAACATCAATCTGATCAAAAACATGGGCCATGTCACCATCGACATATGCAACAAAAGAAGAGCCACCTAAGCTGCCAATCGCCCCATCGTGCTGCGAAAGCACACGTTCCGTATCCCTACGAACTTCACGTATCCTAGGTTCAGCACATTGCAGAAAATGACAGAAGAGTTCAATCACAAGCTTGTTGTATTCCATGTTCGTATAACGAAAAACTAAGGAACGGAGAACCAGACGGATCACACTCTTTAATCTTCGAAATAGTCGTGTCTAAAAAGGCCCGCAGCTTTGCCGAGGTACTGTATTCGCGCATGTCAGCGATTTGGTCAAGATCGAATCGAACCCTGGTAGAGCCTTTTTCTTTCACAAGCGAAACAACGGTTTGACCATGCTGAACGGGATTTCGTATCTCATACATAAACACGTAAAGGCCGCCGCCGTCATACCAAGAAGAAGGCAACTTCCAATAGTCTTTATATAGTTCGTCTTTGGAACCTTTGTCGTATTCACGCATAACCGCTTGCATTCTGTCGATAAGACCTCGGCCAGCTGATACATAATTACAAAAAAGCGCCGTTTACAACAATCCTCTCACCAAAACGTCCGCCGGCAAAGCCATCGGACAAGATGTCAGACCGGTCGCATGGAACCAAATACCTCAATTCGCTGTAGTTCCATCGAAATTGTTCGTATAGCTGATTGACCTCCCAAAACGAACGCACGATATCGGAGTACTCTTTCACTTTGATGGCAGAATCGCCTTCGAGAAGCTCGACCTTTGAAAGCGCCTCGCAACCTTCGGCGCTTACCGATTGAATCGGCAAGACATGTACTAAATCCGCCAAAGAAATACCTCCAAAGAAAGCAAACGTTCGAGCATTAATCGATAGGCGAAGTTATCTAGCCGGTGAAAACCACCATTCGTAACGCATCATACTAACGTGCCAATGAAGCTTGCAATATAAGGAAGAGCAGCTATCGCAACGTCAACTCCCTTGTCAGACATCCAAGCAAGAACTTTCTGTAAGCGACTTTCCGCTTCCTTCTTAGGCTTGTTCTTGACTGCTTCCAAATCGAGAGAAGTAGGCACTTTAGCTCTTTTTGAGGTCGTCGTCCAAAACGTTTTCCGGATAGATTGGACCTGCTCAGCAACCTGAGTAATAGTCAGCACATTCGTCACGCTATTCTGGTTAACAGCGCTAGCCTGAACATTCACAGTGTTCATATTTCCCGACACAGACTCGCGTGCGATTTTAGCCCTGTAATGCTTAAGGTGGCCCAGTATAAGCTCCAGATCACCACGCAAATTCTCTTCCTCTGAGCCGAACCCGTAGCCACTCAGGCCAACGGCAAAGTTCTTAATATCGACCTCGTAAACCCGAACCATACGATCGACGCAGCGTCGACGATCATCATCGTTTCCACTGCTAATAAGACGCTTGCACTCATCAATATCTTCGTCGACAGATTCGAGTGCGAGACGAAACGGATCGCCCTCCAGATTCTTACGATCAGACTCTATGAGGACAAGGAGTTTCCTCGAAGCTTCTTCAAATCACCTTTATTATCATATTTGACTACCTGTCCAGGTACGATCGCCCTGCCCTTATACCTATCAAGCCCCAAATTTATTTTCGAATCGGCGCCCGAAAAAACTGCAACGATTTCCTTAACAAGATCACCCGCAGAATGGTCGTCATACGCACGTAGCGTCTCATCGATTATCGCAATGTAGTTTTCAGCTTGTGTCATGAAATCACTTCCGACCTATTAAAAAACAACTATGCCCAGCCAAATTCCTTCAGCGACGCCTCAATCATGTGTCTGATGATGTTATTCCCTAAGCTCTCTTTTGGACGAGCTCTGTTTCGCCTGGCCTTCCGAGAGAGAGATGCATGCAGCTGTTGTATATGGAGCCCAACAGGTGAAATGTCTCTGGCACCTCAACTCCATGCTCACTCGCATAACGGAGCCTGTCCTCGGTCCCTGTATTAATTTTTTCAGAAATCCAGGCTTATCATCTGCCGCCAGCCTCTCATAACTGAGCCTCTCGACGGCCAATCTGATACCACAGCATACTTCGGATGGAGCGAAGGGCTTTCCAGAGAAATAGTCGCCAAGCTTTGCCTCCATCTCGCTCCGAAACGATGAGGGGCTCTTCGGCTCACCTTTAATCCCCTGCTTGGCGATATACTCCAAGACATCTTCGGAGGCTTTGTCACAGTCCGAGAAATGAAGGTAATGGGAGGAAACCGACTTATAGATATCAGGGAGTTCCTTTTGGCACCTTTTTTCTGTCAACGAGCAACGCATTCAAACACCCCTTTACAGAGTCGCTCCCTGAATTGGGAATGTACGAGGTATGGAAGTTTTTGAAACGAAAGCTCTTAAAGAGACCTGGGTCAAGATGCGTCAAGATAACGACATAGAGGTTCTTCCCAGAATTCTTGAACTGCTTCATCATCTCCAGTAGAAAGTGTTGGGACAAGCAGGTTGGCATCGTCAAGGTAATCGAAAACCTCATCGATAATCAATAGGGCGTTGTCTTTCTCAGTAAACCTCGCCCTTGCTCGAAATAGCGCAACACACAACTGGAGTACATCGATTTCACCGTTAGAGGCGTCATCCCAATCGGGGAAATCAACGACGAGCTGATGGTTCCTGACCTTAGCCCTCGATCCTATACCTGGTTCTGTTCAGCAACGGGAGCATCTCGTTGATATCATTCTTAAACTTACGGAATCGAAGGTATGAAACAGGCTTCCTTTATCTCGCTACGCTTTCCTCGATAAATCTATTAACCTGTATCGCGTTTACGTAGTTCGAGATATCCCCTTCTCGGGATACCATCGATCAAGGATTTTGATTGAACTCAGTGGCTTTTACAGAAGAAATGTAACTGAGAACTTCAGCCTCACTAATATCCCCACCGATGCCCGTTTCGAGCGAAATAACGCCTTTAAAGAAACTATTGATTGCTGCAGCGTATCGGGCACCCGTAGTCGCTTTAAAAGCGGCATCGCAGCTGAGTAGCTCGCTGGCGGAACTCATAGCTCTTTGAATGCCTCGGCAAGGTTATCCATTCTCCCGCGTAAGATCGACGCATATTTCTGTCGCTCCGCAGTAACTGAATAGTTCAAGCGACAGTGGCTGGCACCTTCTCGTACAAAACGCACTGTTGAACGCTCATCTTCGTTTGACTGAGAACCCTTGGCCCCACCCGACGGTTCGTCATATTTGCGTACAGCCCCGAACGAACGACCTGAACGTCTGCCTTGCTTGCGATTTCGTTTGATTCAGCGTTTGCGCTCAATGTCACGTCATTGTCAAAAAGTCACAGACAAGGAGGCGTCATCCCAGTCCTCCCAGTTATAACGATCCGCGTCCGCCAGTTTTAGTCGTCTAGTGTTAAGGGATGCGAACGCTGTCGCAAGCGAAGACTTGCCCGACCCGTTAGGCGCTACAAGAAAGTTAGGCTTGTTCGGGTAAAAATCGCATGGCACGTCAAGATGGTTAATCCCCTTAACGTGGTTGCACGTAATACCGGTAATCCTCGCCATCGCAAGCCCCTCCCTGCTTTACGGCACAGCACTTTCTATGCGACGAGTAACAATTTTACTGCTGCTCGAAACATGCGAACATAAGTACCCCTTAATAAAAATGAACCGATGACGATAAAGCAGCACCGGTGCGATCAGGCAGTAGACGGCCAAGCTCCTTCACGAGAATCTAACTTAACAGAGACACTAGACTGAACCCAAGCTGACCAATCGAAAGCGAAGCCGGTTTCTTAAAACTGTCAACGCTTTTGTCATCGAAAAAATCTACCAGCGGTTGATAGATGCTGTCCGCCGATTTCCTCAAAGCAATTAAAAACTACTTTACTCACAAAAAGTAACGTACAACTATTATCATAGCCTCAAGCGCTGGCTAGATTTCAAATATGAGAGTGTCCGAGAACAGTTAGCTATTAGCCAACAGCCCATCGGATCCTAAACAATCGAAAACTCGCTGGGGTTTTTAAGAGAAAGCCAAGACGGCAACCCAGCAATTGGCCCACTAGTAGAAGGGGAAGATCATGAACGCAGTTAAGACACGCGTACGCTATAGATAGTGGAGAATTGTATGGAAGAGGAAATTGAAGGTATTCCGCATCAGCATTAACCTTGTTCGCATCAAAGTTCTACGACTCACAATAATGAAAAACGACTGTCGCTTCCTAATCAAATCAGAAGCTAGGGTGATTTTAAACCGCCTATTTAATTATCGTTCCTGAATTTACTGAAAGCCTTGGAGCTCAATTTAGAAACTGTCGAAGGCCCCTGAACCTTTAGTCCGATCTCTTTATTTATTTCATAGCCTCTATCAATTTTTAACTGATAAGTCTGAACCCCACGATCGATCTCACGCTCGCGTTTGCCCCATACTTCCATTAGTTTAGCTATATGGGTATAGCTGAAATTTCCTACTTCCCTGCCATTGTTCACGGAACACAAAAAGGAAAGACATAATTAACGGCTTTGAAGAAAGGCCTATGAAACGACGGGTATAGAACTTCCTCATTAACCAACCCGCTATTAACCATTAACGACAGCTGCTCCAGATAATTCGATAGCTCCGTAAGCGTTTTATTAAAGAGTGAAGCAAACATATCGCTATCAATGCGAGATCGATCGATGGGCGCATAAACGTCTGGATATAATTCTGCAAGCTTAAAGTACTCACCGGTTGCCTTTCAAGGTTATCTATGTTTGCCAAATAAGACGACAAACCCTGCTTAATAGCCGAGCTTGAAATACCAGCTATGGCTATTAATTTTTTTTTCGGAAAACGACCGCAGAGAATGAACCGATAAGCTCATAACGGCTTGAGCATAAATTGGAACCTCAGAAGAAACGAAGCTGAACAACTTAATTCTGGGCAGCACCTCGGCTCTAAAGGTGTCAGCAAAATTAATCGACCATTCAGAGGCTTTTATATATCTGTCGTTACGTAATTGCTTAACAGACAGCCGATACGAAACGAAAGCAGCAATGAGAGCACCGGCGGTCGCACAATCCGCCAATGTGCTCAATTCATTTGAATAAGCTCCTAATAACCCTGAAGCACAGCGTTCCTATCAAATTGACGGCTCCATACGAAGCCAACTAATCTGCATTGATTTAACGCCATGCACCAGTCAATGAGCGTATTTTGATTTTACTTCAGTTTTCCCATGTCGCTCACGAGCGCGCCTCTTTCATAAACAAGGAAAGACAAAATGAGCAGCGGAAACACTCAAACAGAGTCAAACAGGTACTAATATGGAGCGGCGCTAATCCTGCTCTGCGTCCGTTGCTGGTCCCAAGCGTCAACGATTCCGTAAACAATGCCCAAAAGGGCAATGAATGCCGCCCCATGGTTCCGCAGTAACTAAGTATCTCACCGGCACTCCACGGCATTCCGATAACGACCTGCGACATCGACTGAATAAAGTAACTCTATAACAAGTGGCGAAATAAAGTTAATGACAAAGCTAGTTATAAAAAGACAAGCGGCCTTCTTATTCAAGGAGAATGTTTTACCCAGCCGCTTCCTGAATCCATCCTTCATTTTGTCTCCCATTAATAATGTGTATTTGGCAAACAATGCTGATAAGCAGCTAAAGAATACGCCCATAGATAGAAATTGTAAGCACAGAACGAATCAGACAATCAGTAGTTCGGAAATAGTCGCATTAGACCAACGGCCCGCGTTTTTATAACCCCTTACAGGCAAAAAGATGCTGGGCTTGTTCGAAAAGGAAGATAGTCGCATTTTCAACCGAATTTTCAAAACCGTCGAATCTGAAAAACGGGTCACACGACAAAGATCATTTTCCAAGGCACAAACCACTTTCAGCCAACTACATTTTCTAGACCTAGAATTAGGTCTAGAAAATGTAGTTGATTGGAGATTCATGTTAGCTCAACAGTGTTCTAGCCTTACGCCAAAGGGGCCACCAACGGCCTTGCTTTGCAAGCCCTTCTGATGTTCATCCAGATCTTACCGAAGAGGTGTTCAGAAGGGCATTGAGTATGCACGGGACTTCACTACCATCATGGATAACGGTCATCTTGCCCCCGACGGCACGTGGCACTTCTATGTATCACAACTCAATCGCCAAATTTCGTGAGCTGATGGCAGAAAAGGGCTGGAAGTCAGAAAACGTAACAAATCTCCCCTATACGATCTCGCCTGATGGGTCCGTAAAGATTACCGTCGCCACAGGCAGCGCCTCAACTGGCGTAAATGGGGGATCTGGACCAAAGCTAAAAGAGAAGGGCAAGACACCGTCAGTCGTAGACGGTCAAATGACCCTATTCGATGCAGATAATTACGTCGTCGATCAACAAGAAGGGAAATTGTGGTACTTGGTATTCTATGTGGACTATTGTCACCAAGAGATTCGCATGGAACTCTCAAAGCCACATTTTTGACGAAAACAACCAGGTCGGTGGATGGATTAAGCGCATCATCATGAACCCCATTCCGCTACAGAGTGTCCAGATTTCGCTCCCGCCCGATGAAGATGTGCCGACCATCAGCATTTCGCCCATCGAACCGAGTGAAACTGATATGGCGGTTGGATATTAGCCAAAATCGCTCAGGCGGACCCCGAAATCATTAGAAATGACAACCGATTTGAAACAACCATCCGAATGAGGAAGTAAATGGAAGGCACACGTCTAACTCTTGCACGAAAAATGAGGGCTTTTCGAAAAAAAGAGCTAGCTGAGCTTGTAAAGGTCACGCCCAAGACTATCGCCGACTACGAAAACGACATTACTAATCAAGTAACGAAATCGAGCAGCGCTTGATGCGGGAGCTGCGTTTTCCCGAAGCATTTTTAATTTACACACAACGGAGCCCATGCCAGAAGAGGCTATTTCATTTAGAGCAAGAACTAAGCTCAAGAGAAGCCAAAAGACATTGCAACCGCCGAGGCGACGCTAGCAACGGAGCTATCCCACTGGTGCAACGCCAAGTTCAAACTGCCAAAACAAACGTACCCACCATAGAGGGCGTAGACCCCGTTCTCGCCGCAGAAATGCTTCGTAAAGAATGGAAAATGGGAGACGGCGCCATCCCTAATTTGCTAGCCCTCCTTGAGAGCCACGGCATCCGCATTTTCTTTGCCGGAGAGATCGGAAACGAGGTTGACGCCTTTTCTTACTGGGAACCAAAAACCCAATGTCCATATGTGTTTCTCACGACTTCAAAGAGTGGTGAGCGGCGCAGAATGGATGCGGCTCACGAACTCGGACATCTAGTGATGCATCGAAATCTCGATATGGGACCTTCAGCTACAAAAAGAAATCGAAGCCGAGGCGAACAGGTTTGCCTCAGCCTTCCTAATGCCCAAATCGACTATGCTGAAATATACGCCCAGAGGCTTCAGTCTGCGGGACGCAGTAGCCCATAAAAAGCAATGGAAGGTATCTGTAGCAGCATTTATCTTTAGATCACACGACATTGGCCTGCTCACGGATTGGCAGTATCACAATCTTTTTAAGCAATTAAGCGCGGCAGGATGGAGAACGGATGAGCCCAATGCAATAATTCCGGAACAATCTGAGGTAAATAAGCAGGTCATTGCTCTGCTCTCGAAGATGCCGCAAAAAGCTAAGCACGGCATCCAATGAAACTGCATTACCCCTTGAGTTGTGCTATCAGCTGCTTACCGGAACAAGCGCGCAAGTTGTGGTAGGTGGGAAAACGCCCGCAAGTAAATCATACGGACGAAAGGCTGATCTAACAGTAGTTCAGTAATCCAAGAACCAATCGACTGCATGCTTTAAGTCCGTTCAAAATGATCGCTTAGTCAGACAAAGCGAATTTGAAGCATGCGGTCACAATCAGACAGCAGATCAGCCAACAATAATTGAAAATGAAATCGAAACTCTCTAGAGGAGTGAGCATTTCACCTATATCGAATTACTATGACCCTAGTGTTTAAAACCGTTGACTAGAATTAACTCTATGTCTGAAACGGAAAAATCGGAGTTATTTGTTCTGTTAATTTGCCTATTAACGGTGCGACGATAAGCGTCTTGTCTTTTTGACTCTCGTAAAAAAATAACGATGCCAATCACGATTGCGATCAATAACATTAAGATGCAAGCGATTAAAGGCGCTAATGCCTCGTTAGTCATAAGAAATCCTTTATCGAACCTACTGGATAAACAATTATACAAAAATAGACACAATAACCGATGGAAAAGCTAAATCCCTATTCACCAATCCGCATTTTCCTCAGAATTCGCTTCGATTTTTTGCCTTTACCATCTCTAAATAGTCATTTTCAGATAGTAACGACTTTTCCCACTCATAAAATAAGAGGCTCAATAAAAGAATAGTGTAGTTCTTCTCAACCTGAGAAAAGGAAAGGTATCGAGCCACATCGAGTTCATAAACACCATGTGAAACCTCAGAAGGATGCGGGAAAACAACTCCTCCTTCTATTCTTTCAAGCACTTTTGCCAATCTCTTCTCATCCTTAGCAATGCTCGATTTCAAAACCGTTGCTTTGGTAAATGAACAGAGAATTGAACAGCCTACCGTAATTGCAAGCTGCTCATTAACAAGATTTACTCCTTGGGCTAAGGGTGCAGCCTTGTTAACCTCAATAGGCTGCACCGCAACAATAGCGTAGGTGTAGCAAGCAGCTATCTTATGACGGTCAAGATGTGCATCGGGATCAAGCATATAATTCTTGGAACAGTGTTCGTTAAAAGCACTGTACATCATCCAAATATCATCAAATGCCTTACCCAATTGACATGAATAGTAGCCCGATGCATCGGTCTGCTTTTTAATCGACTCAGTATTTGAGGCCTAATGACAGCTCTCCACAATCGTTCATAGAAATCAAAATCGCACTTTTGTTGTACTTTCTATTCATAGCCATCGTCTCTCACCTTCTTCTACTTATTTCAACTTGTCTAATGTTTCACTGATACAGTCAACATAGCCGACTATTTTCAATTCGCCAGTAACGGCATATTTGTGCTAAGGGCGGCAAAAACACCCATTCTTACAAGGTTAACCACGCTGCAGACGAGTATTACCAAAAGGTACCAAGGAAGAACGCATTTAAGCTGATCGGTATACATATCACTTTTAACCAGATGTAACATCACAAGAGCACCAACAAAGGAAAGCGTAGCGGACGCAATGCATGCAGCGAGAGAGCTCAAATACAACAGTCTGCTACTGCCATCTCTCAGCCATTCGGGCAAGACACCACTCTTATACAAAGGAATTGAGGTACCCCAAAAGATTACGAGAAGCTTGAAAGCAAAGCGATCGAGTATACCGTTAACCATTCAAGACCAGCATATTGCTCATTCAGCGAAAGAGCGAAAGTTGCGAAAAGTTGGGACAGTAGAAATTACGCCTACCAAAAGTTCAATAACAGAGTGATAGGCTTCTTCGAGGGACGGACCCTCCCCTCCATGAGTCCTGGGCCCTTTCGACACCACCTATATTGCGAATCAGCACGCCGCCCACCCGACCGAATATTGCCGTTCGGCACCGCCATTAAATGCCTTCCCGCGCATCCCCGTTACGCTCGGGCTGCCATGCAGTCAGAGAACGAGGAGGTTCCACATGGCGAGAAGGATCAGGGCCAGGGAGGTCCTGAGGCTGAGGTCGGTGAACGGGCTTTCGCAGAACGCGATCGCCCGCACCGCCCACGTCTCGAAGCACAGCGTCCAGGACGTGCTGGAAGCCGCGAGGGCAGGGCGTCTCCTGGGAGGACGTCGAGGGATGTCCGAGGAGGCCGCCTACGCGCTGCTGTTCCCCGGCAGGGGCGACGCGCCGGCCGGTGCACGCCGACCCCGACTGGGCACGCGTCCACCGCGAGCTCGCGAGGACCGGCGTCACGCTCAAGCTCCTGCACGCGGGTATGCCGACGGGTGCGCGGAGGCCGGCGCGCCGTCGATGTCCTACGACAGGTTCTGCAAGCGCTACCGCCAGTACGGTGTCGCGCAACGTGGTGA
>VOFC01002129.1_pt1 | contig 16426 bp, 34 predicted proteins | sample 5384161 | NCBI WGS metagenome assembly VOFC01 (sample SAMN12384722, study PRJNA508395) | human gut metagenome | isolation source: healthy gut B | host: Homo sapiens | reverse complement strand
TTTGAAGGTAATCCTGAATTTGATACCTCTTCCATGCAATCTGAAGAACCTAAATTACTTTCATCCTTTTCAAACATTGGGAATAAATTTGATTCTCCAAAGTTACCTGTATGGTTAAATACAACGTCTTGTATTATTTTTTAATCCCTTTTAGCATATATCCATGATAATCAAGACCACTTTTATTTTCAACTACTGGAGTTATCCAAATAGCTGAAAACCTAAAGCTTTAATATAATCAAGCTTATCTATAAGACCTTGGAAATCTCCTCTCAAGCTGGATCATCATCTGGATTTTTTTAGCTTGCTTATCATCCCAACAATGAACATTGTTGTCTAAATATCCATCATAAAATCTTGTTGTCATAACAAAATAAATTGTTTCTTCTCTAAAAATCTGTTCTGTCTGATGGAATTACCTCTGCTTATTATCCTCATTTTTATTTTGTCATCATTATCAGAATCTCCAGTACTTTTCAGGATTTTCTTTTTAAAAGTTTTCCGTTTTTGTACCACCATTCACCACTTTCAGCAGTTAAATCATCAGTTTGTTTTCCATTTTCATTAAATAAAAAGTTTTTTGTGACACCTTTTCCAAATGAATAAGAATACCATCCATTAGAATCCATTCTTCCACATCACCAGGCCAATTCTACTTCAAATTTTTAGGTATTGAATTCCAATAATAAATATTAGGGTTACCTGATTCACCTTTAAATGTATAAATAGTTACCCTTACTTCAGCTACTTCTGCTTTATAGATGTTTTGCTGAAAATATTTTAAACACTAATAACTGTCCCTACATAAAAGTATGCTTAAAATCCTTTTTTGCTTTTTCAATATTCATATTTTCCCCCCCTCAAATATAAGTTAATTCATTTCAAAACAAAAAATTTTATACCATAAAAATTTTTTATAATTTTTTCTTAATTTTATCTAACTTTTGTTTAAAAAATATTTACTTCTAATAATACTTTATTTATAAAATATTTTCAACATTTTATTTTATATAAAAAAATAAAACTAACAAATTTTTGTTAATCCTCTTTTTTTTTTTTAAATTATTTTAAATAAGTTCCATCTCCACCTATTTGACCAGGTCCATTAAGAACATATACTCTCATGTTACCTTTTTCTATACAGAATAGTTAAAATGTTCCATTACATTTATAGTATCACCTGTAATTGCATCTACATATTTACCTTCTGGCACTCCTGTAAATGTTGCACCACCTGTTATTGTTACACAAACAAAGCTATCTGTCTTGTTATCTGTATATCTTCTCTTATATGCCATTCCACTTCCTGAAACTCCTTCAGTTGAATATTGACCTTTTGAAGTGCTGGAATTGCTCTTCTTATTTTATTAAGTCTTATTACATGTTGTGCTAATGGATGATTTAATGTTTCTGCCACTTTACCACTTGCTGTATATTCACCAAAATCAGTTGCAGTAATATCACCTTCTAAGTTTTCACCATAATATGCTCTTCCACTTTCAAAAGTTGTTTTTGATTAGCAGGATCTATTCTTACCTTTTTTTGAATTCTATTTCACTACCATAATATACACAAGGTATACCTCTAAATGTAAACATAAGATTTAAATTTTCTGCCCAACCTTCTTCAGTTCCATTAAATCTTTCCCCTTCTATCGTCAGTATCTGGAGCATAGTCATGTGAATCAACATATGTTACATTCCATGTTGCATCATTATAATATTTATCTTCTTCCTTTGCAACACTAAATGCATTTTGCATTTTTAAAATTCCAATGCATTGGGAAAATCTATAACATTCATACCAGAGAATTTTGTCTCTATCTGGTTTATGATATTCATTTCCATTCAAGAAAGCATTATTTGATGTTCTTTGAGTTCTACATTTGTTTATCATTATATTGATTTTCTTGTTGCTTTACAATTAGATCTTCATCTGTATCATGACCATCCATAATCCTTTTCTTTCTTTCCAAGTATAGAATTGGGAGGAAACTGGAGGTACTCCATCGATTCCATACTTCATTAACTCTTGCAGCACACTTCTCCAAACATGTAAAAATCATCTCCACCTGCTTTCATAAATTCTTCTAAAGAAAGAATTCATTAAATGTTAATCTTGAAATATGCTTAACTGTATCTACTCTAAATGCATCAACACCCATTTTTATATATTTTGTATATGCATCTATTAAGTAGTTATAAACTGTTGGATTTTCTGTATTTAAGTCAACACAATCATCAGCAAACTGTCCTGTAGTTGCTGTAAAATATTCATAATCTATTCCATTTTGATGATGATAAATATTATTAGGGTATCTGAACCTTTCATTGCTTCATATCATATTGTTTGCTTATTGTAAGAATCTAATGAATCATAATTTTCATAACACACTTGGAAGAAGTTCCATTTTCAAAAGTTCCTCTCATTTTTGCATACTAGTGAACCATTTTTCTACTCCTTAAGTCCTGATTAAATATACATCTTGAATTATTTTAAATTTAATGGGAATAATTTTTTTGCCCCTTCTCCAAATCTACTTCATTACCTGTATGGTTTAAACTATATCTTGAATTGGAGTTATCCTTTTTTAGTCCTTTTTCATGACATGCATCAATTAAATCTTGATATGTTGCTCCTGGTGATTCATATCTGGATCAACTTTTTTCAAAAAATTAATTGCATGATATCCATGATAATCAAGTCCACTAGCATTTTTTTCAACTACTGGTGTTATCCAAAATTTTTGCAGAAAAACCTAAAGCTTTAATATAATCAAGCTTTTCTATAAGACCTTTAAATATCTCCTTCTCCAAGCTATATAGATTTAAACCTAATATCCAAGATTTTCAGTAAACTGAATAGGACCATGAACTGGATGACATATGTTATAATTTGAATATCCAAGATTTTGCAGGTCCATTTTTTTTAATAAATTTTGAACCTGGCATACCATATTTTCCTACTATGCCGATAAAATATCTTCTTGCTTCATCAACCCATTGTTCTTTTGCATCAAAACTTCCAAATTTACCAAATCCATCTGCTGAAAATAATACTTTATCAAAACTATCATATGTTACCATTACTTCTGGCCAATGAACCATTGGTGCAAACACAAATGTGAATGTATGTTTACCAGTATTTAATGATTCACCATCCTTAACAACTACTTTCTGTCTTCAAATTCAGTTCCAAAGAATTGCTTCATCATAACAAAAGTTTTTGCATTAGCTACTATTAAAGCATCTGGATATTTTTTTGCAAAGTTAAATATATTTGCTGAATGATCTGGTTCCATATGTTGAACAACTAAATAATCTGGTTTTCTGTTATTAAGAGCCTTATCTAAATTTTCAAGCCATTTATCATTAAAGTTTGCATCAACAGTATCAAATACTGTTACAAGATCAGTAAAAGCAGATTGTAAAGCAGCTAAAGCATCATAATCTTCTTCTTTTACTCCAATTTCTGATAACACCCTCAGGTAACCCTGCTGCTTTTATTAAATGAACTTATTATTTCACAACAATGCTTAGCTGCCTTTTGCCAATCTCCCTTTGAATCAAAATCTTTATCAAATGCATAAGATAATTCAATAATCTTCTTTACATACATCAGCATTAAATTTAATACATAGGGTAAAATTAATGCATTTGCTACACCATGAGGTATATCATAAAAAAACGCACTTAATGGATGTGCCATAGAATGAACAATACCAAGGCCTACATTAGTGAAACTCATTCCTGCTATATATTGAGCAATTGCTAATTGTTTACGTACTTCATAATCATTTGATTTTTTAAGAACCTTTAGAAAGTTTTCTGAAATTAAGCTTACTGCTTTTTAATGAAAGCATTTCTGAAAAAGAGAATGCTCCTTTAGATAAATAAGATTCTATAGCATGGGTTAAGGCATCCATAGCTGTTGCTGCTGTTAACTTTAATGGTAAGGAAGACATAATTTCTGTATCAAGAATAGCTGCAATAGGAATAACCTTAGAATCCATACAAGCCATCTTTCTTTTTTCTTTTTGTATTTGTAATAACATAATCCATTGTGGTTTCAGAACCAGTTCCTGCTGTTGTAGGTACTGCAATTATGGGAATAGCTTGATTTTTACTTTTATCCACTCCTTCTAACGAAACTACATCTTCATTTTCAGGATTATTTGCTATAACTGCAATTGCCTTTGCTGTATCTATTACAGAACCTCCTCCTACTGCTATAATAAAATCAGCATTGCTTTTTTTTTTAAAAAGTTCTAAACCATAACGGACATTTTCAATTGTAGGATTAGGTTTAACTTCTAAATCTAATTTATAGGGTATATTATTTTCTTTTAAAACTTTCTCTATCTTTAAAACTACTCCACACTTTTCTAAATCTTTATCTGAAACTAGAAAAGCCTTTTTAAAATGATATTTTTCTATTTCAGTTTTTATTTCATTTCTTGCAAACTCTCCAAAATAAGAAGTTTTTTTGTACACACTATTCTATTTATACTCATACTATACCTTCTTTCTTACTGCTTATAATAAATACTATTTTTTATTCCACATTTTTATTTGATGAATATAGTAAAGAATTTATATCTTTTCTGATTTTTTATAAATTCAGTAGAATCCTTTTAATTCTAATGTACGTTTATGTGGTAAATATACATTTACTTCCTTCATAATCTTTCCAGGTCTTGCTGACATTACATAAATCTTATTAGCTAAAAAAATACTGCCTCATCAATATCATGTGTTATAAAGACAACTGTAGGATGTTCTTTTTTCCCATATTTCACGCATTAAAAGTTGCATCATAGATTTTGTATGTGGGTCTAATGCCCCAAAAGGTTCATCCATAAGAAGTACTTCTGGCTGATTTGCTAAGGCTCTTGCTATAGCAACTCTTTGCTTCATCCCTCCTGATAATTCTTTAGGATATGACTTTGCAAACTTTTCAAGTCCTATTATTTTTAAATATCGCTTAGCTATTTCTTCCTGTTTATCTTTTGGCATATTCTTTAATTTTAAACCAAACTTTATATTATCCTCTACACTCATCCAAGGGAAAAAAGAGTATAAGTTTGGAAAACCATTCCTCTATCTGGGCCAGGTCCTGTAACTTTTCTATCATTTACTATGATATTTCCACTTGTAGGAAAATCCAATCCAGCCAACATTCTTAAAAGTGTAGATTTACCACATCCAGATGGACCTACAATACAAACAAAGTCATTATCCTGAATGTCTATAGATGCATCTTCTATAGCTTTTTGTGCTTTTCTTGCCAGATGTATATATTTTATCTATATGTTCTGCAAGAATTTTACTACTAGCAACATGAGCTTTAAGTGGAGAGCCAGTTGTATCTACTGTTTCTATTTTTTTTTGCCATTTCTGATTCCTCCTTCTCTATTCAGCCCATGGGAACATTTTCTTAATCGCAAAGGCAAACATTCTATCTGTGATTAATCCTAATATCCCAATTATTAATATTCCAGAAAAAATACTTTCTGTATGTAAAAATCTTTGTGCCTTTAATATTGAATAACCTAAGCCTGAATTAGAAGCAACAAGTTCTGCAACTGTTAAATAAGTCCAACCCCATCCAATCATCATTCTCAATGTCATCATCATCTTTGGTAACATCGCAGGAATTAATACTTTTTTGTAATAGTAGACCATCTTGTTGTTCCTAATGTATAACTAGATGAAAGTAAATCATCTGGTACACTTCTTGCATCATCTGCAATCATTAATACTACTTGGAAAAAGCAACCTAAAAATACAATAGTAATTTTTGCTCCTTCTCCTATTCCACACCATACCATTACTAATGGAACAAAGGCTGAACTGGCATATAACGAATAAATTCACATATAGGAGAAATTATAGCTTCAAAAGACTTAAAACTTCCTGCTAAAATTCCAAGTGGAATGCCTACTAAACTTGCTATAATAAATCCCATTGTAATACGGAAAATACTATATCCCATATTTGCCCAAAGTGTTCCATCTTTTGCTGTTTCAATTATATCTTTTAATACTTTAGCCGGAGATGGCAAAAAACATTTCTTTAACTACTCCACTTGCACAAAGAACTATCCATATTAAAAATATAATAACAAATGTTAATATTCCTGATGCCATATAGCGTTTTTTTTGAAATTTCTTTTTCTTAATCGAAAATCTCCTCTATCTTTATAGTTCCTCATTTTATACACACCTTTCTTTTATATAAGTGCATCCTCACCTTTTTCACCTGTATGGATACGAATACTTTCCTCAACAGGAAGTACGAAAATTTTTCCATCTCCTTCTGTTCCATGACTATTTACAGAAAGGACAATATCTATAACTGCATTAACTGCTTCATCTGGCACAACCATTTCAATCATTTTTTTAGCAAGAAGAGTATTTTCATAATTTTTTTTTTTCTGCAATACTTAAATTTTCATCTTCACTTGCTGTAAAATGAACTGTTGACTTTCCTCTACCTAACACTTCTTTAGTACTCATAGCAAAAAAAACGATTATCACTTAATGCTTCCTTTGTTTTAAAATAACAATTAGGTCTTAAAATAATAATAACTTGTTTCATTGTATAGCCTCCTACAATTCATTTTTTCCTGAACTTACTGTAATAACAGTTTCTACTGGGAAAATAAATATTTTTCCATCTCCAAAAGCTCCCTCATCATTTGTTCTTGAAGTTTTAACAATTATATTAGTGACTTTATCAACATCTTCATCTTCAACAACTACCATAAGCATTTCCTTTGGAATTTCATCATAGTATACATCTTCAACTTTTAATCCTTTTTGTTTACCTCTTCCTATAACACCAAATCTTGTTACAGAACGATATCCTGATTCACATAATTTGTTTAATACCTCATCACATTTTTCTGGTCTTATAACAGCTTTAATCATCTTCATAAACTTTATCATCCTTTCTAAAATAAACTTTTAATTTTAACTAAAAAGAAGGGCGTCAAAATATTACTTTTGACGCCCTTTGTCTTTTAACTATTATGTACTTTTATGCTTATATTATATTGACATTTTCAACTTGTTACAATGTTTGTATTATATAATTATTATTGTGCATAATGCACAATAAACAAATGTCTTCTAACCATCTCTTCTATCTCTATAATGTTTAATTGCAAAAAGCAAGTTTTAATTCTAAAAGTACAGACATATTATTAATATCATCATCTAATATTTTTTAATTTTATCCATACGATATCTCATAGTATTTCTATGTATAAATAAAGCTTCTGATGTAGCATTAGCATTACAATTATGTTCTAAATAAGTTTCTAAAGTATCACAAAGGTCTCCTTCTTGCATTTTATCCATTTTAATAAGTTTTCCTATTTTACTTTCTACATAACTATCAAGAAACTTACCATTATTAATTTGTGTTATTAGTGAGTAAATTCCAAGGCTTTCATAAAATATATCTTTTCTCCATTTGTCATAATATTTGATATATCTATAGCACTTTTAGCTTCTTGATAACTCTTTTTTTTAAATCTTCAATATATTCATATGCTGTTCCTACCCCTACTTTTAGAAATATTTTATAAATACTTTCTACTTTTTTTATTATTTTCTTTAATATAGAAGTTAATATTTCATTGTTAAATATATTTAATGGTAAGAGAACTACTATATAATTTGATTGGGATAATGTTACAAGCTTTTTTAATCCATAAAAACTAACTTCTGATTCCATATCTTTTTTTAATCTTGTCTTGTATTTTCATAAACTTACCTTCACCTAAGTTTTTATTTTCATTTATATCCATAACCATTATTCTCTGCTCACCAGATAAATTAATTCCTATATATTTAGCTTGTTCTAAAACATCCTCTACTTGTAAATGTTCTGAGTATAAAATAGTTGATAAAATTCTTTCTCTTGAATTAATATTACTCTCTTCTTCAACTAAAGCTTTACATACTATTTGAGATAAATCTATAAGATGTAAATTTACTGATAGTTCATATAAGGGTAACTCTATTTCATTACAATAATCCTTAACTCTTTTAGATATTTGCCCCTCATTTATAACAAAAGCTGCTATTTCTTTTTTTTATTCATAACTTTTATCATATCTATAATTTTTTCATCATTATCTGTTAATCTTTCATTAGTTACTATAACTAACTCCCCACCATGTATAAGTTCAACTAAATTAAAATCATCTTTCAAACATTGAATACAATCAGCAAAATAAATCCATCTAATATTTCTTCTAATGCCCTTTTCACCAGCAATTAATTTCATACCATCTTTAATTTGTTTCATATTCATTAAGTCTTCACAATTCATTGTTATCACCTCATATATTACGATTTTAACATAAACATTTAATATTTAGTGCTAGAGAAACAAAATTATTTGTGCACAAGTTACATTGTAATATTAAGATAGAAAGTCCATAATAATATCAACAAGTTAATTAAAAAACACAGCAAAGGTGCTAGGAAATACAGTTTCTAGCACCTTTTTTTATTAAAAAATATGTTATGTGCATTATAGGAGGAATATATTATGGAATACGAAATTCAAAAACATTTACATTATGGAGGAATACCAAGCTTTAATTTATATCCAGTAACAAGAGACTTAGAAGGTGTTGATATAGCTATTATGGGAGTACCTTTTGATAGTGGTGTTACAAATCGTCCCGGAGCAAGACTTGGTCCTAGAGCTATACGTAATATGAGTCAACTTTCTAATTGTTTTTCATATCCATGGGATTATAAAATTAGCCAAGTAGCTAAGATTATTGATTATGGAGATGTAGGATATTATGTTGGTGCTAATACAACAAAGGTTATGTTAGAAGAAACTTATGAACATGCAAAAAAATATTAAATGCAGGATGTAAATTACTAACCCTTGGTGGTGACCATACAATCCCTTATGGAATGGTAAGAGCAAGAAGTGAAAAGTATGGAAAATTAGCATTACTTCACTTTGATTCACATCAAGATAGTACACCATGTACAGATGGAAATGTATCACATGCAAATTTTGCATATGATTTACAAGCAGAAGGTTGTATTGACCCATCACATTCAGCACAAGTATTTATTAGAACAGAAATGACAGAGTGTGGTTATAATATTATCTATGCTCAAGAAGCAGTATTTATGGATATGAAAGATTTAGCAGCTAAAATAAAATCAATAGTTTGCGATATGCCAGTTTATTTAACCTTTGATATTGATGCTTTAGACCCATCAGCTGCACCTGGAACTGGTACTCCAGTTATAGGAGGTCCATCTTCAGCTCAAGTTAGAAAATTATTATATGAACTAAAAAGGAATAAATGTTGTAGCTGCTGATTTAGTTGAGGTTCTTCCCGCATATGACCATGGAGAAATAACAGCACTTGCCGCAGCAACAATTGCTCAAGATTTAATGTACTTAATGTACAATAAATAATAAAAAAGAAAGGTAGGTAAATATTATGAAGAAAAGAATTTTAAGTTTATTTTTAATAGTTATAATGTCACTTTGTTTATGTGCATGTGGTAATGATAGTAGTTCATCTTCTGATGAAAATGGATTACCCAAAGTTACATTAGGAACAACCTCTTGGCCTACAAATATGTTTTTCTATTTAGCTAAAGAAAAAAGGTTATTTTTGAAGAAAATGGTGTTAATGTCACAATTAAAGACTTTTCATCAACAACTGAAAGTACTAATGCTTTTATAGGTGGAAAAATTGATTTTTTTGTACCTTTGTTTCATCTGAAACAATATCACCATTTGCACAAGGTGGAGAATTCTCTATTGTATTAGAAACAGATAAGTCAAATGGTTCAGAAGGACTTGTTGCAAAATCTGATATCAAAAATATTTCTGATTTAGTTGGTAAAACAATTGCTACTCAAATTTATAGTGTTGATCATATGCTTTTACTTACTTTATTAAATGAAAATGGTATGACTGAAAAAGATGTAAATATTGTAGATATGTCTATTCAAGAATCAGGAAATGCATTTATAGCAGGACAATGTGATGCAGATGTATTTGGGATCCATACTTTTCACAAGCAAAAAAAGCTGCAGGTGGTACAGAATTATTTTCATCAGCTGACAACCCTAATTTAATAACAGATGTATTAGGTGCTTCTAAATCTGTTATTAAAAATAATCCTGATGCAGTTACTGGAGTTATAAAAAGCTTTCTTTTGAAGCAGTTGATTATTGGAAAGAAAATCCTGATGATGCAAACAAAATTATGGGTAAACAACTTGGAGTAACAGAGGAAGAATTTGCAAGAACAAATGAATGGATTATTAATTCCAACTGTAGATGATGTTGTAACTGCTTTACAGAAGCTGATGATTATAGCTACTGGGATATACTCAAAAATACAGTACGTGACTTTATGTATAAATTAGGTGTATTTGATAATAATAATTTTGATTGTAAAGATATGATTGATGATAGCTTTGTAAAAAGTTTAGCTAATTAAAATTTAAACTGCCAGAGTAAATAAACTACTGGCAGTTTTTTTATATGCTATTTTATTTTTTATTAATTTTTTAGATGGTTTATATATTATAAGTGTAATAAAAATCAGTAAAGCTGTTATTGACAGACTAATAGGATAAGCCATAAGTATTGTAGAAAATGTTCTATCAAGAGGAAAAATTGTATAAAATCCAAATAACTCTTACACACACACTCCAATAATGGTAAAATTGCGGGAATAAGTGAAATACCAAATCCTCTAAGGTAACCAGACATATTTTAATAAATCATACTGAATATATAAGCAGAAAATACCATTAAAAAGTCTTGCATATCCAAGTTTAATTACTTGTGGATTATTATTCTTTCTAATAATTCTACCCCTGCAAATGTTATTGTATTCTCATGAGATACATATATCATCCACTTTTTGTAAAGTCAAAAAAGAAACATTCTGATAGATAAGGGAAAATATAAGTATCATCTTCTGTATCTTTTTTACCTATAAATTTACATATATCCTTTGTAATATATACTGATTCAAACTCAGGTACTACAATTACATCTTGTATGTGTAATTCTTTAAATGCATTTTTTAACTGTTTTATTTTTTTTAAACTATTGTCCCAATGGTACTATGTCAAGAAAAAGTACAAGTTAAAATCGGATAAATTATAATATTATATTTTTTATAGTTAACATGCATTTTTTAATATTTTTTGAGTAATATTTATCCTCATATTTGTTTGGTGATAAATATCCACAATGACTATGTATTCTTACTGTATTGTAGAAAGTTTCTATATATTCAAAAACAAGTTTTTCAGCATGTTTATAATCTAAAATCTTATAACGATTTATCCATTCTCTTTTAATAAGAGCATGAAATGATTCGATGCGTGCATTATCCCATGGATAAGCCTTTTAGAATAACTTGTAATCATATCTCTTGTTGCTTTTCTATAAGCTTCACATGTATACTGTATTCCTCTATCTGAATGTATAATTAATGGTGCTTTAACATTTCTTATTGCTTTAGCCTTATTTATTGTTGTAAGATATACAAAGCCATCATAAGTCCATATATAAGTTATATCTGTACACCAAACAGCATTAGGGGTAGAAGGGGGAGAATTTTTCATCTAGTATATTTTTAAGTTCAGAGCTAAAATCTGAATTAGTCGTTGTAGCTATATAAGGCTTGATATAATGAGCTTTAAGACCTAATTCTCTCATATAATTACCAACTGTTTTTTCACTTATTTTTTTTCCGATTTCACGCAGTTTCTGCGTAATTTTCGGTGCTCCATAATTTTCATGCGACTCATCATAAATATCTATGATTTTATCTTCAATAACTTCTCTACGTTTTTCCCTAATGATGGTTTCCTATTCTTAAAAAGAATAATATCCAGTTCTTGAAACGCCTAATATTTTAAGCACTCCGCTGACATTAAGTCGGCGTCTCTTATCTTGCTTGCTCTTCTACTTTCACAGTTTCAATAAATATAGCTTGTGTCATTTTCCCAGAATGCTTATGGCTTTTTAATATTTCAAGAGCGTCTTTCGTATCTTTTAATTCTTTTCTTAATTTTGCATTTTCTTTTGTCTTCATCACTTGAATAATTACCTGACCCTCTAGTAGGTACTTTTACCATAATTACTATCTGCTTTCTTAACCCAATCACCAAGAGTAGAAGCAGCAATTCCTAAATTAGTGGCACATTTTTCATATTTAAATCTTTATGTTCATTATAATATTTTACTGCATTTTCTTTAAATTCCTTATCATACTGTTTACTCATTTCCATTCCTCCAATTCATCATATCTTCATTATAACTCTTTTTTGAGAAATATCCATTTTTAACTTGTACTATTTATATTCTAGCGCCTTATTTCCATATCGTCCGTTGTGTATGGAAACCATGTGAAGTTTATTTTTTCCTCAGTAACTGTGCTGTCCATCCGAATCAGGTCTTCCACTTTATTTCTTTTTTCCAATGCAGTTCCATCCGGGATCGCTATGCAATACACCCTTCTTTATCCAGTCGGTATCCTGCAATATCGTATGCACAGCTTGGTACCCGTTCATAATGCGGTGCTGTCCCAAGTATGTTTCCAATCTCCTGTGCCAGTTTCGGTCTCTGCTTTGATTTCAATGTAAATCTAATTTCATTCTTCATAATATGTACCCGCCTTTCTTTATTCGATAGTACATATATCACTCTGATGGCACAGAATAGCAAGACAATTCGGATTATATTTCTGCCAAAATGCACGCAGAAAAACTGTGATTTTTATGCTGTTTTTTACATGTTTTTTCTGCGGATTTCGGTACTATCCGGCAAAATCATCAGACTCCGCATCCATAAATGGTAATGTAACAAATGTATTTTGCAAAACCCCTTGCAATGCTTTGGCATTATAGTCAAAACAAATATCAAATACACGTTGAATGCTCCCTTTAATATACAATGCACTTAATAATGTCATCTTAGGATGCCCTATCGTACTTGTAGCCGCATGATCTTCTTTTTTAATATAAAACGGTGTGGTTACAATATTAATTGAATGATTATTAGAAGCAATAAGTAAATATACATTACTATTTTTATTATTTAAAAATTTATCCTCAACCGAGATATAATCAATAATCCCATTATTGTCCAACTGTTGTCCATAAAAAATGGATATTTTTTTTTCCTTCTATAGTATATTTTGTAATCTCGATAGGCTTAATTCGTTTAATATTAGGAATCCAATTTAAAACATTTACTAATTTTTCTTCCTTAAAAAATGGCATGTTAAACCTCCTTGCTATTTCCCAATTCCCATAATAAATACTCTTCAACTACTTTGATAAAATCTTCCTCACGTGGCATAGTATCTATCTTTTGATGTTTTTCAAAATTCCAATCATTTCCTGATTCGTCAATAACATCTTCTATATATACATCTCCCAAATTCCATAAATCCGCATGGAAATTAGGATTTTTATTAGCATTCATACCCATTTTATAAATTATCAGAATATCTTGATATCGTTCAGTCGGATGATCAATTTCTGCAATGCCTCGTTTTGTTCTCTTATAGCCATCATTACGAAAATCAATAAATTTAACAATATCATTTTTGAAATTATGTTTTTTCCCAACCTCAATAATATAAATTGATGTTTGAACTCCTGCTGATGGCTGAAACAAATCCACCGGCATTTTAATGCTTGCAATTAATCTATTCTTTTTCCAAGATAGTTTTATTAGTTTTACTCGCTTTTCCACTTCCTGCTGAATCTTGAATAATAATAGCAGCTAACCCATTTTTTTCTCATATTTTTTTAATCCGTGTGCCATGAATGGCATCCCATTTTCTTCAAATGAAAATGGAGGATTAAGCAATAACCTATCTGCTTTAAACTCATCATACAATTCTTTCGGTCTATCAAAAGAACTTCCCTTTTGAATGTTACTAGAACCATCTCCTCTCAGAATCATATTTGTAGAAGCTAATGTATACATTTTGGCATTCAGTTCGACTCTAATAACTGCTTTTTTCTTTTATATTTTCAATCTTTTTCTCCGCTTTTTGTTGTTTTTTCTTCCATATGCATTTTCCGTATCTGCTATCATTATTTCCATAGCAGCTATCAAAAATCCCGCACTTCCAGCTGCCAAATCCATAACCTTCGAATCTTTATTTTTACCTCCCAGAAGCTGTGCCATCATTTTAGTAATATACGCAGGGGTCAATACTATACCGATTTCTTTACCATCACCTAAAGCATATTTCAAAAAAATACACTATACATTTCACCCATAATATCTAAATGCCCGGCAGTACCATCAATTGAAAGAAAAACATATTCATAAATATAAGAAAAAAATCTGCTTAGTTACAGATGCATTTTCTTTTTAAAATGTCAGAGACTTGCTTATCCAAATCTACAATTATATCTCTATCACTATCTAAAGAAATAGTTTCGAAAGGAACCCATTATTAAACTTCTTTTATTCTCAGGAATTTCCTTTATACTTTAAATATTCCTGTATCTGTTCAACTACCTTTTTATGCCATCTCTTTTTAGAATCTGTTTGAATCCCTTTTAAATCCTCTGGAATTATACCATCATCAATTTTATTACCATTTTTATCTACTATATCCCCGCATAGAAAGCAACATTCCAGAAATATATACCACTCTTTGATCCACCGGAATATTATGGTTATTCATTAAAAATATTAAGATTATTTGCATGTTTTTTTTTAATTGTTCTTGCGTTGAAATTAATATATTATGTTTATCTTGTTCGCTCAAAATTGCATCATTATAGAAGTTTTCAAATGTTTCTTCATTTTCTAAAAAATCAAGACTTTTATACATTTCCATATATTTAGGCTCCGCCATTGAGCCATAAACATAGTAAACATTAATTTTCACATTCTCCTCAGAATCTCCAAATTCCAATTGGATTACCTCATTATATTTATCAGAGGCAACCATATTCTGTGCATAAAAAATAGCACCATTTACCGCATAATTAGCAATAGATTTATCATCGAGTTTTATCCCATTCTTATTTTGTGATATCAACTTATTAACTCCAAACTTATCCTCAATAACAACAGGTATTTTATACTTTTTCAATATGTACATCAGGTATACCGAAATTTGCTTTTTTTTGTTTTCGCAGACCCTTTCAATGACTTTTCATATAATCAGACATACCAGACTTGACATTATAATCAATCAATTTCTTTAAACCTAAAGATTCTAATATCGTTTTTACATAATCGTCAACATCATCTTCCAAGCGCCACTTTAGAATAGCCATAATGAACACCCTCCACTTTTTAATACAATCTTATAGTTCCTTTGCACCTTTTTTCATTTTTTATTTAAAATCTTATCTGCTTCAATAAGAGCTGTCCTTCGTACAAATTCACTATAAGAAGCATATGCCTCTAATCTAGCAGCCTTTTAAATTTATCTAATTCTTCTTCACTAACTCGTATGCTTATTGATAATGATTTCTTCACTTTTGAACACCTCCGACTACTTATAATTCTAACCTTTCTTAGTATGTCAATGTCAATACTTTGTTGCACAAACAAATGTTCTTTTATAAGAACGCATACAGCTATATGAAAAATCCGACTAATGCAATTACAAATTAGCCGGAGTTACGTTCAAAGTTTTATATATGTGCCAATCGCTTAGTAGTCCTTTACTACCTGACTTACGGACAGTTTATATACAAATATTTACTTTATGCAAATTTGATAAGAATTTAAAAAAAATATAATAGAAAAACCACCCTTTTCATTGTAAAATAAATCTACCAAACCAAAAAACACAAATGAAAGGGTGGTTTATGTGATCAACGATCAAGAATATATTACTACAAAATTGAAAAAAACGCTAGAAAACGCGGAGCGAGGCCAAACCAGAGGTGCTAACATCTCTGGGGGTTAGTGACGGACAGCATCGTAGCGCGACGAGGTTAGCTAGGCTGAACGCATGGAAGGCCGCCACACAGCGTGAGAGCGCGTAGTGCGAAAGCTGAAGTACTGACAGTCTGTATCCAGAGTACCGCGGGACACGAGGAATCCCGTGGGAAGTCGGGGGACCACCCTCCAAGCCTAAACACTACCTGATGACCGATAGAGGAGCAGTACCGTGAGGGAAAGGTGAAAAAGAACCCCTGGGAGGGGGAGTGAAATAGTACCTGAAACCTTGTGCTCACAAGCAGTCATAGCCCGTTAAAGGGTGGTGGCGTACTTTTTGTAGAACGGTCCGGCGAGTTATAGTAACTGGCAAGCTTAAGGTATTGAGTACCGGAGGCGAAGGAAACCGAGTCTGAATAGGGCGTATGAAGTTAGTGGCCATAGACCCGAGCAATACGTAACTGAACGAAGCATACTGAT
>VOFC01004488.1_pt1 | contig 16433 bp, 20 predicted proteins | sample 5384161 | NCBI WGS metagenome assembly VOFC01 (sample SAMN12384722, study PRJNA508395) | human gut metagenome | isolation source: healthy gut B | host: Homo sapiens | reverse complement strand
CGGACTCTATTGCTGAGCCACAACTATAACTAGATATCTAGAGGTTTGCAACACTAACTTCTAGGATATATTTTGCAATACTAAGTTCCAGTTTTTGGGTGAATGGACTGGAATTTAATTTTCCAATTCACAATACCTGTTTTTCATTGCAAATCAAAATAATGCTGAAATTATTAACATGAATGAAAATAATTGATATAGACATTCTCAGTGCTTTTTTTTTACAATGAAAATAGTAAAAAACGAAAAAGGAGGATTTTTATGGAATCCGTTTTACTATCCGCACGCTGTACTGCAAACACCGCAACTGTGTTCTGGAATAAGCCGGAAAATGCCACTGCCGACACAGTGTATGAAGTTTCTCTCGATGGTGGACATTCTGTTCACACAAATCGGACACATTATACATTCACAGAATTGATACCCAATACTGAATATTGTGTTACTGTCTACAGTATCGGCAGTATCCACATCTGTACTCTACCTGCACGGCGCCGAATCTATGTAACGGAAGAACCCTACAATGCCGTGGGTGATGGAAAAACGCTGAATACTGCTGCGCTCCAACAGGCTTTTTACAGACTGTGGGCCAAATGACGAAGTATACTTTCCTGCCGGAATCTATCTGACCGGAGCTCTTGATCTGCATAGTTGTATGTCCGTGTGTCTGGAGAAAGACGCTGTTTTTACAGGGAAGTTCTGACCCCACAGATTATCTGCCTCGTATCTGGAGCCGTTTTGAAGGCACGGAGCAGGAATGTTACCGCAGTCTTTTAAACGCCGGACATCTTGATCATACCGCAGGTGCAAATTGCGAAAACATCCTACTCTATGGGAAGGGAACCATTAGTGGCGGTGGGCATGTTCTGGCTGAGCGCATGATCGATATCGAACGGGAGAATCTCAGGGAATATCTTGCCCAAAAATGCTGCACTGGTTGCCACCTGTGAGAATGACCGTACCATTCCGGACGTGTCCGCGGACGACTTATTAATTTAAGCAACTGCTCCCGTATTCGTATTACAGGGCTGACTTTACAAAACGGCGCAGCATGGAATGTCCATATGATCTACTGTGATGACATTGTGACTGACCACTGCACGCTACGCTCTGGCGGTATTTGGAACGGCGATAAACTGCACGTTATTTGCAACGGAATTTGAAACCGAAGATGACTCCGTTGCCATCAAATCCGGTAAGAATCCCGAAGGTAATGCCATTAATCGTCCTACAAAGCATATCTGCGTATTTGACTGCCACAGCAACGGCGGTCATGGTATCTGTATTGGCAGTGAAATGTCTGGCGGTGTTGCAGATGTGCAAATTTGGGATTGCGATATAGCTGCCTCTTCCAATGGCATTGACTTTGATGCCTACGGATTGTTCCCCGTGCTCACGCACTCCCACGTTCTCCGCTCCGCTTCGGTCCGTGCTAGACATGTGCCACTGGGCACATAGCACCCCGCCGAATACCCACTGACAATATTCGCATATCCCGTTCCGGATTATCATCCCCCCGACTTTTGCCTACATGCTCATATCGGGGGTCCGGGTCCACTAAGGTCTTTCACCCAACATCGAAAGCTTTCTCAACATAAAACCCCGGACACAGTTTTGGCATAGACTCTGAACCAAGCCAGTATAAGCTGATGAATTTTTACATTCTACAATTTAAATATTTACCATTTTTACAAAGCGGGTGATTGTCAATGAATATGAGTAAAATCGATATGACACAAGGTTCTATTTTAGGCCGCGCAGCACAGTTTTGCATTGCCGATCTGCATCGGAAATATCTTTACAACAGTTATACGGAACCATTGATACTTTGGTCATCGGTAATTTCTGTGATGCATCCGCTTTGGCCGCTGTAGCCACAAGTTCCCAGCCACTGGAGATTCTTTTGTGTATCTTTCTTGGCATTGGTTCCGGAATATCCATCCTGATTTCACAGGCGGCAGGTGCCTCCGATGCCGATCAACTGCGTAAGCTTGCACAAACCGCAGTGTTTTTTCTGTACGCTGCCAGTCTGCCGCTTACGTTGTTAGGCGTAGCTGCCGGACCGTTCCTTCTCAGGCTGATGCAGGTGCCTGCCGATGCCATGCCCTATGCCATTGTGTATTTGCGTATCACAACGTTAGGCATTCTCGGCAATATGGGATATAACTTTAACGCAGGTATTTTACGAGGTCTGGGAAACAGTACTTCCTCGCTGTTATTTCTTGGCATTTCCTGCGTTACCAATATTGTTCTGGACCTTGTACTGACTGCCGGTTTGGGAATGGGCGTCACCGGTGTTGCCATCGCAACTGCTGCCTCACTGTTTCTGTCCTGGATGTTCAGCATCTTCTACATCCGTCATACTTATCCTGCCATGAATTTTCCGGTTTTTGCGCATGGTTTTGACCTTCCTATTCTTCATGAAATGTTAAAGATCGGCTTGCCGCTCGGACTGAATACCGCACTTTATTCTGTCGGTCATGTGCTGCTTCAGGCTCTTTATAACACACTGGGATCCACCTTCGTAGCCGGATGCTCCGTTGCCGGTAAAGTCAGCGGCATTGCCAATATTGCCATTACTTCATATTCATCTGCGGCTACTGTGTTTGCCGGGCAGAACCTTGGTGCCCGGAACTACCGTCGTTTATGCTGCGGTGCATGGCAGATACCGCTCTGTTCCGGCATCGTCACCCTTGCAGGGGGATTACTTGTGACTGCTTTTTGCCATCCTCTGCTGATGTTGTTCAGCCGTGATCCGGCCGTGTTGGCTTTTGCACAGCGATATACTTATCTTGTTCTGCCATTCACCTGGGCCTACGCCGTGTTCAATGGCATTATGTGCTTTATCAATGGTATCGGAGAGATTCGCTATCCCACTATCGTAAATATTCTGCTATTATGGGTTGTCCGAATCCCTGCCGCTTATCTCATCATGTATGCCGGCTATGGCGAATATGCCATGGTCAGTGTTTCCGCCAGCTTTATTACCGGCATGATTGCCATGCTCTTCTACTTTAAATCCAGGCGCTGGGGCGCTATTTGCGCCCTTGCAAAAAAAACAGGAATACCCACCATTAATTACTGACTTGCCAGATTCATAAAAATTTACATACTTCCTAAAAATAATCACATGGATTTTCCTTTTGTCCTGCCCTATAATAAGCGCAATTACAGTCCACAAGGCAAAAGGAGGACTACCATGTTATATCCAATTATGAACCGTTCCCGCAGCTTGATCGATCTGGGAGGGATATGGCACTTCAAATTAGGAGATGAGACGGAACCGGAAGATACCTGGTCAGCTCCGCAGGAGATGGACCTGATTGCCGTGCCGGCTTCTTATAATGACCAGAAGGATGATCCGGCTTACCGGAATCATTACGGTTGGGCTTATTACGAGCGAACCGTGGTACTCCCGGCCCTTTTGTGCGGAAGTAACGGACAGCGTCAGGTACTGCGTTTTGATGCCGTGACCCATGTTGCAAAAGTTTATATCAATGGGAAACTTATTATGACACATAAGGGTGGATTTCTCCCCTTTGAAGTTGAGATCACGGATCTGGTTCCGGAGGATGGCCACCTTACCATCGGTGTCGCTGTGGACAACCGGATCAGCCACAGCACTCTGCCCATAGGCAATGAGGGCAATATCGCCTTCTTCGGCTCGGACAATCCAGGCATTCCCAGTGTAGAAGCCGCAAAGCTATGGAGAAAAAAGCAAAATCTTCCGAATTTTGATTTCTTTAATTTTGCAGGTATCAACCGTCCGGTACGCATCTACAGCACTCCGGCCTCCTACATCAGAGACATTACTCTGGTCCCGTCTATCGAAGGTGACACCGGCGTCTTAAATTACGAAATTCTCACGGATGGGATGGATAGTGACGCTCCTGTCACTTTAAAAATCATAGACGCGGAAAGCAACTGCAAAGCAGAAGCCACCGGCCGAAAGGGAGAGCTTCGGATCCCGCAGGTCCATCTCTGGCAGCCTTATCCCGGCACTCCTTACCTGTACAAGGCGGAAGTTCATTACGGAGATGACTACTATACAGAAGAATTCGGTTTCCGAACCGTAGAGGTGAAGGGAACGCAGTTTTTGATCAACGGGGAGCCTTTTTATTTCAAGGGCTTCAGCAAGCATGAGGATTCCTTTTTCCGCGGAAGAGGACTGGATCTCTGCCTCGATGTAAAGGATATTAATCTTCTACACTGGATCCATGCCAACTCCTTCCGCACCAGCCATTACCCTTACGCGGAGGAGATCTACCGGCTCTGTGACAGGGAAGGTATCGTTATTATTGACGAGACGCCCGCCGTGGGCATCGGTGCCGGAGAGAGCTGTGATCCTTATAAGACATTTCCCATAAGAGAGCATCACGAGCAGGTCCTGCGGGATCTGATCGCGCGAGACAAAAATCATCCCTGCATCGTCATGTGGTCCATGGGAAATGAACCGGACACCGAGCATTTTCCGGAGTCGGCGTACGATTACTGGCATTCTCTCTATGAATTTACCCACCGGCTGGATCCTCAGAACCGCCCCGTGACCTTTGTCTGCTGCCAGAATAATTACGAGAAGGACATTGTGACCAGAACCATGGATGTAGTCTGTCTCAACCGCTATTACGGATGGTACAATCTCTCCGGTGATCTGGAGGCTGCTTCCTACGCCTGGAATCTGGAACTGGATTTCTGGGAAAAGATCGGAAAACCCGTGATGATGACCGAATACGGCGCCGATACCCTCGCCGGGCTCCATAACTGCTCGCCGGAAATGTGGAGTGAAGAATTTCAGGCAGAACTTTATAAAATGTACAGCAAGGCCTTCGACGGAAGAGACTTTTTATCGGGGAACAGGCATGGAACTTCGCCGATTATGCCACCCTGCAGGGCTGTATGCGCGCCGACGGCAACCGCAAGGGCATCTTCACCCGAGACCGCCGTCCGAAACTGATCGCCCATTATTTCCGGGACAGATGGGAGCATATTCCGAATTTCCATTACAAGAACAAGAATAATTCATAAGATGAGCCACTTAAAAAACAGCAGCGATACCTGACATATCGCTGCTGTCGATACAGATAAACGGTGCTCCCTTGCCCGCGGGAGACCACAGACCAAATAACGGAGCGTCAAAGCTTACGGTAAGGTAAGGCTTTTTGTCCGGGGTACACAGGCTCACTACGGAAGCCTGGTGGTTCTCCACAATCAGGGCATCCCGGTCAAACAGGTGCTTTGTGATCTGTGCGTAACCATTCTGCCACCGGCAGAACATCCTCTTCCTGTCCTAGCAGTCCCTGTCCATCATCTGCGATGAGACCATACGTCAGATCCTTGTCCGTATCAAACTTGAAATAATACTCCGACTGCTTTCCTTTTTCATCCACAGGACACATAAATTCCGGGTGTCCTCCGATAGAAAAATACAAGACTTTTTCGTCCGGGTTTTCCACCTGCCAGATGACCTTCAGTTCTTTTCCTTCCAATTCATAACCAATCTTCAGGATAAACTCCAGCGGAAATTTCGCTTTTGTTTCTTCATTGGATGCAGGGAAAACCATGCTTCTGTCGCCGTCTGTACATCCACGGCAAACTCCATGTCTCTGGCAAAGCCGTGCTGACCCATGGAATAGGTCTTTCCTTCGTAGTGATATTCCTTATTTTTCAGACTTCCTACAAAGGGGAACAGCACCGGGGCACTTCTCTTCCAGAATTTCGCATCCGCATTCCACAGATACTCAGTATCTGTCTCTTTCCCCCCGAATGCTTGCAAGTTCTGCACCAAAGCTGTTGATGGTTACTTTTAAAGCTTCATTTTCCAATACTACCTGCATATTGCATACCTCCCTCTCTTTTTCCCACATTATACCTCATAACAGTTCATCCGTGAACCTATTCGGGTGCAAAAATCATGCTCTATACTATCTGTTATCCTTTAACTCGGCTGTCTTCAGCCAGTGGCCGGACAAATATCTGCCCACAAAACAGATCACTCGGAAGATCCAGTCCAGTACCATGGCGATCCAGACACCGATGGCTCCGTAACCCATGTTCACACCGATGATATAGCTGAATCCGATACGGAACATGAACATAGAGAATATGGACAGCACCATGGTAAAGCGCACGTCATTGCAGGCACGAAGCATGTTCGGCAGTACAAAAGATGCTGGCCACAAAAACATTGCCATGCCATTGTGGATCATGACCAGAATATAGGATAACTGCGTGGTCTCCGGGCTTAATCCGTAGCATTTCAGGATCCAGGGCAGACACAGCAGAATGATACTGTTTACCATAAAGGTACACAAGTAGGTAATCTTCAATAATTTTTTCGTATAATACCGCACCTGACCGGAATCTCCGGCACCGACGCAACGGCCAATTACCGTGATCATTGCCAGATTCATAGCCTGTCCCACAATACAACCCATGCTGTCAAGCTGTTCGCCACGCCGTTGGCAGCGATCTGCACAGTTCCGAAACCCGCGATAATGCTTACCACAATGACACGTCCCAGCTGGAAAATACCATTTTCAATCCCGCTGGGGATACCTATGTAAAAAATCTTATGGATCACCGGCCAGTCGATGTGGAAGCTTTCTTTTAATAAATGCACTTCGTTGGACGGGTTTTTCAGCAAACGATATAGGATGAATCCTGCCACTGCACGGGAGATCAGGGAAGGAATCGCCACACCTGCCACGCCCAGTCCCAGTACATAGACACCCAAAGCATTACCGCCGATGTTAATGATATTTTCCACCACGGAGACCTTCAATGTGATCTGGGAATTTCCCATGGAGCGGAACAGCGCTGCACAGGAATTGTACAAAGCCAAAAACGGGAAGGACAATGCGGAGATCATCATGTAAATCACAGCATTATGAAATACGTCCGCTTCAATCTTACCGAAAAACAGGGAAATGATGCCGTTACAGAACACCATGACCAAAATCGATATACCGATCGTAATGCATACCGATGACACGATCAACTGTTTTGCAGATTTGCAGGCGTCCTCTTTTTTCCCGGCTCCGAGAAACTGGGAGGTCACCACGGCGCCGCCGGTAGCCAGTGCCGCCAGCACACTGATGATCAGATTATTGAACATATCGATCAGGGATACGCCGGAGACCGCCGCCTCGCCCGCCGAAGAGATCATGACGGTATCTGCCATGCCCACGGTAATAGCCAGCGCCTGTTCAAATAAGAGCGGAATGATCAGTTTTTTCAGATCTTCTTTTGAAAATAGTTGCTGTTTTGTCTTGCTTTTTCCATTTCTTTTATTGCTTCCATTGCTTTTTACCCGATTATTTATCCATCCGATATAATTTCAGAGAATTGTCCCATGCCGCCTTACGCACTTCTTCCTCTGTGATTCCCTTGATCTGTGCCATGGCAGCGATCACATAGGGAATATTCAGGGAACTGTTGCGTTTGCCGCGGTTCGGTTCCGGTGCCAGATACGGGCAATCCGTCTCCAATACAATGCGATCCATGGGAATGTACTCTACCGCTTCCTTCAGCTTCTTTGCATTTTTAAAGTCAGCACGCCGCCGATTCCGAAGTAGAATCCCATATCCAGGAAAATCTTCGCCGTCTCCTTCGTATAGGAATAGCAGTGAATTACACCGCCGATCTCCTCCGCGCGCGCCTCCGTCATGAGATCTACGGTATCCTTCGCTGCATCTCGGGAGTGAATGATAACAGGCTTTTTGATCTCACTCGCCAGGTCCAGCTGCCGCAGGAACCACTTCTTCTGTGTCTCGTGGTCCGGCTCCGGCCAGTAATAATCCAGTCCGATCTCTCCCACCGCCAGGCATTTCTCTTTCTGGCACTGTTCTTTCAGCCAGGAGTAAGTTTCCTCCTTCAGTTCCGCGGTCTCGCTGGGATGTACGCCGATGGCTCCGTAGATATAATCGTACTGCTCCATCAGCTCTAATACTTTCCTGCAGGAAGCCAGGCTCGCACCTACATCCACCACCCGGGCAATGCCCTGCCCCGGCAGCGCCGCCAGAAGCTGTTCTCTGTCGTCGTTAAATGCGTCATCGTCATAATGCGCATGTGTATCAAATATCGCAGTCATATAAAATCTCCTCACAGCATATCTATGCAAAAAAAGAACCGTCCCCGGAGCTCCTAAGTCTCCAAAAACAGTTCTCTCGAGTGCACCGCCAGGGGCTCGAACCCTGGACACCCTGATTAAGAGTCAGGTGCTCTACCAACTGAGCTAGCGGTGCATTTCTGTGTCGTTGTTGCGTCTCCCGCAACGACAAGACATATATTATCACATGGTTTTCAAGAATGCAAGTACTTTTTCAAAAAAATTTAAATATTTTTTTCGATTTATTTATACAATAAGTGAAATTACTGTTTTTCGCGGGCTTCCTGACACTTTTTGCAGTAGCCGTACAGCTCTAATTTGTGTCCGGTAACGGTAAATCTCCGGTATCCTGCTCTAGATGTACGTGTGCAAAGGGGCAGCTGGGCAGCGGAATCCGCTTATGACATTCCAGGCAGACCGCATAATGGGTATGTTCCCCACGGTTCAATTCGTATACTACGGTACCGTCTCCCATGAACGTAGTCTTCTCTACCATTCCGTGTTCTTCAAATGTTGCCAGGATCCGGTAGATCGTGGATACAGCATAATCGCTGCCTTCGTGTTCTCTCTCAATACGATTGTAAATCTGTACGGCGCTGAGGGGTCGGTCGCTTCCTCCAGCACCTGATACACGCATTTTCTCTGTTTGGTCCATTTCAATCCCTTGGGTAGGAAATATCATTGTGTTCACATTTATGTTCTTCCATAGATATCTGTCCTTTTAATATCGCGATCCGGGGCATCCGCAGTGCTGCTCAGCTCGGTAACGCCCTGCGTTCCCTCACTGGACGAGCGTTGCCCTATCAAAATTGGATCTGCCTCTTATGCCTGCAAGCAGTCAAAGAGTCAGCTCTCAATTTTGGCACTGCTTGTGCCTACAGCCAGTTTATCACAATTCCTGCTAAAACGCCAATCACATATAAAATTCCCACGATTTTCAGATTTTTCTTTTTATCCGGATTCACGCGGAACAACACCAGCAGTCCTACTCCCGCTCCCACCAGCAATCCGGACATCATGGCTCCAAGGCTGATCACACCACTGATATACAATTGCGTTATGGTCACAGATGCTGCACAGTTGGGGATCAGTCCCACCAATCCTGCCAGCACAGGTCCCAGTACGGGACGGTTCAGGATCAGTCCGGCCAGAACATCTTCTCCCACAAAATACAGTGCTGTGTTCAGAACAAATCCAATGACTATAATGAAAAAGGTAATGTGAAGCGTATGCTTTACAGCAGATAGAAAAATGCCATCCTTTTCACAATGGCAGTTCTCATGCTCACAGATTTCATGAATGTGCTCTTCCTCTTCATGATCATTTTCCCCATGCCCGTGAACATGGTCATGAGGATGCATCTTCCTCTCCCGGACCAACAGATCGATCACAAATCCGGCTACGGCACCAATGGCCGCTTTCGCTCCCAGCACACCCAGAACAAAGCGGATATCCATTTTCTCCGAAATCAGAATCGGCAGCATCTCATCAGAAGTGGACAGATAAATGGCTATCAGTGTTCCCAGAGTGATCACCCTGCCTGCATATAAGTTGGATGCCGCTGCCGAGAACCCACACTGAGGCAGAACACCTGCCACACCACCGATCAACGGTCCCATTTTACCTGCCTTTACGCACCATATGCGTGGTCTTCTCGCCAGCCTTATGCTCCAGATATTCCATAGCCAGATAGGTCAGGAACAAAATGGCACCAGCTTTATACTATCTATTAAAGTATCTAAAATAACTTCCGACATAACTCTTACCTTTCCATACTTTCTTTATCAAATGAATACTTAATCATATATTTGTTCTAAATGCAAATGAGTTGCATTTGCATTTAGAACTATAACACATTTTTTCATATTGTCAATATTTTAATTATAAAAAAAATGCGCTATGCTATGATAAGCTACGAAAAGCAAGAGAATGACCATCCGGGCAAAAGCCAGCCGGTATACCGTCTTATAGTACTCCCGGATCACTTCCATCAATCTTCGATCAATCCTTTTTTCTTCCACGCTCCGCTCCGCCAGCGCAGCAGCATGCCGACCGCACGGCTGCATTCATCTGCTGTCAGACCGATATAAGCACCCACTACTGCCAGATGCAGCTGTATCCCCAACAGATACGTTCCTCCCGCTGCACACAAAAACATGAAAACAGCTCCGAGGATCACCGGAAATACAGCATCTCCACTGGTTTTCAGTGCATTTCCGTATACCAGATTTGTGACTCGTCCGGCTTCCAGGGCAATGTCAATAAACATCAGCTTCTGCACTAGTTCTACCATACTCTTATCCTGCGTGAAAAAAGAGATCAGTACCGGAGCACTGACTGCAAACAGAAATTCTGTTCCCATCGCCAGTACCGCTCCGATCGCCGCAGATTTTTTAGTCTGCTTATCACATATTTCATATTTTCCCGCACCCATATACCATCCGGTCATAATGGCATTCGCCTGTGCAAGTGCACTTCCCACACAGAAGGATAAATTCGTGATCTGTGCCGTATAGGAGCGGGCAGCCACATTGATTCCCTCCGTATCCATCTGGTTCAGAAAACGGATCACCAGTGTCATCGCTACATTATAAATAGTATTCTCCAAAGCGGAAGGTAATCCGATCCGGATGATCTTCCGCAAAATCTCTCCGGAATTTACCCTCTCCGAATATTTTTTTGCAGGGATCAGCCGCCGTACAAAGATCACTATCAATATCAGATTCACTACTTTGGAGATCACTGTTGCGGATGCGACCCCCTGCACGCCGAGGTGGAAACGAAACAGAAACACGGCATTTAATATAAAGTTCAAAATATTACCTGTCACAGTTGCGATCAGAGGCTGTTTCGTATATCCAAATGCACGCAGATATCCTGCCAGTATGGGAATCATAGCGTTCAGTATACTTCCGCCTCCGACAATCCGCAGGTATTGTACGGCAGGCTCCTTCAATGCCGGTGCAATACCTACCACATACAGAATCCCATCGGAACAGAAAAACAAAAACACAGACATCACAACACCCAGGATCCCATTAAACCATAATCCCAAAGTCTTTGCCTGACAGGCGATCCCCGGTCTGCCCGCACCGATATTCTGTGTCATCACAGCCAGCATTCCCATAGAAACTACCGAATACATAATAATAAATACACCGATATAAGTATTTGCTGTTCCGACTGCTCCGACTGCCTGATCTCCCACAGAAGAAAGCATTAAGGTATCCACCATTCCGGACAACATGTAAAAGATCGTCTCCAGACACAGTGGTACAAATAATTGAAATAATGACTTATTCTGTCCTTCCATCGTAGGTTTTATATCCTTTCTGCGGTTCCTATAAATTTGCATTTTCATTTTGCAACTATTCAGAATACTATTCCGAATAGTCTCTTCAATTTTTACATATTACTACTTTATCTTTCCTAAAACTTGCATTTTTACCACATAAAATTGACTTATTTCTACTTTTATAGTAATCTGACCATAATATCCTCTACTCCACTTCACAGAAAGGCCTGCCTATGTACCCTGAATTAAGAGAAGAACGCATTCACGGAACAAAAGAATTTCCTTTTAGCTGTTATCACCTGCATGATATGCCTGCTTTTTTTCAGATTCCTGTCCACTGGCATCCGGAGGTCGAGATCATATATGTCCGCTCCGGCTCTTTTAAGATCATCATTGAAGGGGAAGAATACGAAGCGGCCGGCGGCTCCGTCTATTTTGTAAATCCCGGTGAGCTTCATTTTATGGGTTCCGCAATTCCGGGCGTAGACTATCATACCCTGCTGTTCCCACTGGAATTTATTTCCTTTCAGACGGATGATCTGTTGGAAACGGAGTTTTTCCTTCCCCTGCGTAACCATGAATTGCTTTTGCATCATAATCTTTCCCACGAAAAAAGCTGTCCTGACATCATTTCTCTCATCCGTGAGATCCTGTCTGTCAGACAGCTTCCAAATACATTGAGCGGGCATTTCCGATTACGTATTTTATTGTTGTCACTTATCCAAAAATTGCTTCCTGCGGAACCATTAACCCAATGGGCTCCAAAAGGAACGATCCGATGCAGCGTGAGATACTGACTTATCTGCAGTATAACTACACGGACCCCCTTCGATTGGAAACCCTGGCAGAGCAATTTCATTTATCCGAGAAATATTTGTCCCGCTATTTTAAGCAGCATTTTCATCTGACTCTGACGCAATACCTGATGCATCTGAGGCTGACCCATGCCTGCCATCTGTTAGAGAACCTCTCTGCCGGTTACAGAGGTTGCCCTGCAGTCCGGCTTCCCCAATGTAAGTCATTTTATCCGTAGCTTTCACGCTTCTTTTCGGATGTCGCCGCTGCAATACCGCAAGAAACGGGATCAGTCCTTCACATAAATTCTGATATTGGCCGGTGTTACCGGATAGGTTCCGGTGTCAATGGTTTTGGGTATACTCTGTCCTTCAAATACTGCCTCTATTTTTTCCAGTGTCATGGATCCCCAGCTCTCCGGACGCTGCGCAATTGCAGCATCTACATAGCCGGCCTTCATGAATTCTCCAACTTCATCCGTGAAGTCCACTGTTACCAGTTTTTACCTTCTTCCCTTTGGACTTAAGATATCTGGCAAAAGCCAATCCCCATCCTACATTTGTAGCGCACAGTACAGAGATATCCGGATGCTCCGTAAGAAGCCGGTCAGTTAATTTTGTTGCTTCTTCAGCAGTAGGTTCTCCCGGACCGGTCATATCATAATAAGGAATTCTGTTTTCTTTCAGAACATCTACAACACCGTGGTATCTGTCCTCTACAGTCTCAATGAGGTTATCCTTCCACTTGATAATGCCAACGGCACCGTCGGCTCCCAAGGCTTCTCTCACAGCCTCTCCGGTACTCCGTCCGCACTGATAACTGTCAGTTCCGATGAGTGTGCGATAGGGAACACTATCAAATGCGAGACAGGATGAAAATCACCTCCACACCCTTCTCTGCCATCTTCTGCAGCAATTTTTCCACTCTGAGATCCGCAATGGGTGAGATACAGATTCCATCATAACGCTCCTCCAACACCTTTTTCAGAAAATGCACCATTTCCAGAGTTCCTGCTTCTCCTCTTCCCTTAGGTGCAAATACCGTAATATCAAAATTCAGAATTTTGGCAGTGCGATAGGCCTGTTTCGTCGCCGGATACCAGAAAGGATCATCAGATCCCATACCATGGCAATTTTTCCTGCGCTGTACCGGTGCATAATCCACCGGTATATTAGCCAGGATTTCATTCAGCTGATTTAATTCGCTGTTCAATCGTTCGGATACATGCCCCATAAGGCTGGCATTCTGCTTCTGTTCTGCAGTAATTCCCGCCACGTTTTCCTTCCGAGGATGCCGATGCCTGACTGGAGATTGTTGCAATAGATTCCATGACTTCCAGTAGCTCTTCCTTCTTCCCATTGACTTCATCCATACGTTCTGTGAAAAAAAACTGCGCTTCTGCCAGTTCTTTCACACTGTGATTTATATTTTCAAAGGAAGAAATTGTATCCCCTACCGCGGTTTTCTGTGCTTCAAAAGCTGCATCGGATTCCTCCATGATCTCTTTCAGTTTTGTTAACGAACCTATAATCTCCTGAATGGATGCATTGATACTCTGACTTGCCTTATGACATTCCTCCGACAATTTTCGTACTTCATATGCCACATGAGCAAATCCTCTTCCGGCTTCCCCGGCTCTGGCAGCCTCGATGGATGCATTTAAAGACAGCAGATTCGTCTGCTTGGCAATACTATAGAGAACACTTGTGACAGATTCAATCTTTGCATTTTTATCCAGAAGCGTACGAATCTCTTCTGTGATCGTATCCATGGAACCTTTGAGTTTTTCCTGTGTTTTCCCCAGATGTTCCACTCTTTGTCTGCCAAGATCACTCTGTTGCTGCATCTGCTGAACCTGTGTCTGCATAGTTGCAGTCTCCTGATCCATATCCGTGATCTTCGCTGTGAATTCCTCGGCTATTTTCCGGCATTGCAATACATCTCTTTCCTGCCTTGAGGCACCTTCCGCAAAAAGCACCTGTACGCCATGTCCCACCTTATCGGAGGACTCTGTCAGCCCCTCTGCCGCACCTTCAAATTGTTCGGATACCAATCCCAGATTATTGACAGTCTGTTTCAAGGATTGTAGCTGTTCCTTATATGATTCTTCTGTTTGTCCGCTGCTTACCGCTCTTTTGTTCCATAAAGGCATAGATTATCCCTCCAATGCTCTTCTCGCCAGTTCCAGGCATCCCCTTATGATGCCCTGATCATCATGCAGTGACGCAGGTACTACATAATGCTCCGGATCCTCAGTTCTTCTGTTATCACATAGCCATTGATATAGGTAATCAGCTTTTTGCGTATTAATGGGAATAGTTGCTCCTGATGCATGACACCGCCTCCGAGAATGATCATTTCCGGAGAAAGTACCATCACATAATTTGTCAATGCCTGCGCAAGGTAGTCTGCCTCCAGATCCCATACTTCCGGACAATCTGCCAGTTCCACTGCTTTTTTGCCCCATCTGGCTTCTATGGCAGGACCAGCCGCCATTCCTTCCAGACAATGATCCTTGTGATAGGGGCATTTTCCTTCATAATGGTCTGTATCCCGTTTTGTGATGAGGATATGTCCTGCCTCAGGATGAAGCATACCGTGCAGCAGCTTCCCGTCAATATACACGCCTGCTCCGATTCCGGTTCCCACGGTCAAATACATGACGCAATGTTTCCCTTTTGCCTGCCCGAAAGTAACCTCACCCAGTACTGAACCATTTACATCGGTATCAAATCCCATAGGACATTTTAACGCTGCTTTCATGCTTCCCAAAAAATCAAAGTTTGTCCATGCAAGTTTAGATGTGGTAGTAATATATCCATATTTTTCCGATGCTGGATCCAGTTCCACCGGTCCAAAACTTGCAATTCCCAATGCGTCTATCTGCTTGTCCTGAAAATATGCGATCAATTTCGGAATGGTCTCTTCCGGCGTCGTTGTAGCTATAGATACCTGCTCATAGATCTTTCCTGTTTCATCTCCGATGGCACAGACCATTTTTGTTCCGCCCGCTTCTAATGCTCCCCCAATCTCATAGTGATTCCTTCTTTCTTTTTTATTTTTTATCTTCCGATCTATTCCCATAGGTTTTCTGATATAAATGCAGCCAGGGTGTATGCTCTGGCAATCTGGAGAAATCCTTTTGATCATAGATTTCCTGAATCTGTCCATTCCGTATCCGGATCAGACGGTCAGCCAGAGCCAGAGAATCGGCAAGATTCACCGCCAGGATCACCACTGCAATATTTTTTTTCAAAAACCGTTCCATCAGCTCCCAGATATGACTGCGCACGGACACTTCCGCATTTTTTAAACGGCTGTACGCACAACACGACCTGCGGATGCTGCATCAGAATTCTCGTATATACCAGATCATACTTCTGCTGCCTGGTCAGGTTCCACACCGGAGTGTCAAATACGTCCTCCCCCAACAGATCTTTTTGTTCCTCCTGGATACTTCTCCGGATTCCAGACTGATTCCACACACCCCGGATTCGATGATCCATGGTAAAACATAGGTTATCAAAATAACTCATATGAGGAAACAGCATAGTCTCTGTGGGTAGCTCCTGGATTACCGCAATATCTCTGTTTTTCTCACTTTTTGTGTCCCTTTCGTCAGATAAAAGCTTCCTTTCTCTGGAATCTCTCCTTGAAACAGCTCCACAAAATCAGCAATGCAACGATTATCCAGATCCTGCAATACAACGCATTCTCCCTGCCCGACCCGAATCGTAATATCTTTCAGATTACCATATTGTATCTTATCCATGATCAATACGGTCTGTCTGTCTGTATCTGCTTCCTGTCGTCTATGTTGAGATCTCACCCACCTGTCATATTCCTCCACACTCTGTAGCGGAAATGTATCAGGAATCGGATCACCTCTCTGAAACGTTTTGATGATCTGCCCGTTTACCATTAATGCCATACGATCACACAGATAGGTTGCTTCTTCAAAATGAGCCGTGATGTAAATGAAAGAAATTCCTCTTTTTCTGCGTACAGTCGTATGATCCTGTGCAATTCCTCCAGTTCGCTCTCGCTAATAAAAGTACTGACATTTTCCAATACGATCAGCTGACTTCCTGCCACCACCGCTTTCAAAACTTCTGTCACAAACTTTTGAAATATTGTCAGTTCGCTGACATAAGTCCCCGCCGGGATATTGATCCCGATTTCATCCAGAAAAGGCTGCAGCAGTCGTTCCAACATTCCCGGATGAATCAGATACTT
>VOFC01000459.1_pt1 | contig 16442 bp, 25 predicted proteins | sample 5384161 | NCBI WGS metagenome assembly VOFC01 (sample SAMN12384722, study PRJNA508395) | human gut metagenome | isolation source: healthy gut B | host: Homo sapiens | reverse complement strand
GTGAAGGTATCATACTAGACGATTTATAAAAAGTCAAGGTTTTCAAAGAGATTCTTCTGTTTGTGGTGGAACGGGCACCGCTGTCCGATGATGAGTTCGGGCAATTTGATGGATATGAACGCACTGCTATGTGGGGGTGGGATCGGGTGTCCCAGTGCATTCTTTACTGCAAATGAATTCGATTTTGTTTCTAGGATAGAAGATCTTAACGAGCAGGGACGAGTGCTGTGTTCGCAGGGAGCGGGACGTGACAATAAATGTAGTAAGAGATTGACACTTTGCATGTAGTGTATTTGCACAAAGAAGACAGAGCGCTCTCGTTTTTTTTTTTTGCTTTCCTGGCAAGATAGAAGGATTCCGCAAGTTTTCCTGCAGGAACTTTGGGTATAACTTTCATTTACAAAGGGAGCTTGTAAATGGTAATATGATAACATCAGAGGAAGAGTGCGGGCCATGGATCATGGCTCGCCTCTGAATATAAGGAAAACTATCCAGCAAAATGGTCCCCCATTTGCTCTGGGAGAAGGAGGAGTCAACGTGGCAAGAAAGCGCAAGACAATGGACGGCAACACTGCGGCGGCCCATGTGGCGTATGCTTTTACAGAAGTCGCGGCAATTTATCCCATTACCCCATCCTCTGTGATGGCAGAATTGTCGGACAAGTGGTCTGCGGAAGGACGGAAAAAAATATGTTTGGCCAGCCGGTCAAAGTGTCGGTCATGCAGTCGGAGGGCGGCGCTGCCGGCGCTGTGCACGGTTCTCTAACCGCTGGTGCTTTGACCACCACGTTTACCGCTTCTCAGGGCCTTTTGCTGATGATCCCGAACATGTATAAGATTGCGGGCAGCCTGCTGCCCGGGGTGATGCATGTGTCTGCTCGGGCCTTGGCAAGCCACGCCCTGTCCATTTTTGGCGACCACTCCGACGTGATGTCTTGCCGTTCTACGGGGTATGCCATGCTGTGCAGCGCCAATCCCCAAGAGGTGATGGATCTGGGTGCGGTGGCCCATCTGACTGCCATTGCGGGCCGGGTTCCTTTCCTGCACTTCTTTGATGGGTTCCGTACGTCCCACGAGATTCGCAAGGTGGAAGTTTGGGACTATGATGAACTCAAGTCCATGGTGGATATGGACGCGCTGAATGCCTTCCGGGCCCGGGCTCTGAACCCGGATCACCCGGTGCTGCGTGGTTCGGCCCAGAATCCGGACATTTTCTTCCAGGTCAATGAGTCTCGTAACCAGTACTATGATGCGCCCCCGATGTGGTAGAGAAGTACATGGATAAGGTCAACGAGAAAATCGGGACCAACTATAAACTCTTCAACTATTACGGCGCACCGGATGCAGAGACGGTTATGGTTGCCATGGGTTCCGTTTGTGATGCAGCGGAAGAAGTGGTGGACTATATGAACGCCAAGGGGGAGAAGGTTGGCCTGGTTAAGGTCCACCTCTATCGCCCCTTTGCCAGCGATCGTTTTGTGGCAGCCCTTCCGGCAACAGTGAAGAATGTCGTTGTGATGGATCGCTGTAAGGATCCCTCCGCCATTGGAGAACCCCCTGTATTTGGATGTTGTGGCATCTTTGGCCGGCGGCACGCTGGCTGGAGTGAAAGTGGTGGGTGGCCGGTATGGCCTGGGTTCCAAGGACACCACCCCCGGCGGCATCCTTGCGGCCTTCCGCAATGGGCAGAACGAGGCTCCCGTGCGCAGCTTTACCATCAACATTGAGGACGATGTGACCCACCGTTCCCTTCCCATTGTGGAGGAGCCCGATGTGGCGGACGAAGGGACCATTGCCTGTAAGTTCTGGGGCCTTGGCGGCGACGGCACCGTGGGCGCCAATAAGAACTCCATCAAGATCATCGGGGATAACACCGATATGCAGGTGCAGGCATACTTCCAGTATGACTCGAAGAAGTCTGGCGGTGTGACCATCAGCCATCTGCGGTTTGGCAAAAACCAGATCAAGGCTTCTTACTATGTGACCAAAGCGGACTTTGTGGCATGTCATTCCGCTTCCTATATGGAAAAGTTTGATATTGTTCAGGATATTAAGCCGGGCGGAACCTTCCTGCTCAACTGTTCCTGGAATATGCAGGAGTTGGAGGAGCATCTTCCCCTGCTGCCAAGCGGTACCTGGCACAGAACAATATCCATATGTATACCTGTGATGCTACCCACAAGGCCATTGAACTGGGCATGGGCAACCGGTCCAACACCATCCTGCAGGCTGCCTTCTTCAAGCTGGCTAAGGTGATCCCCGTGGAAGAAGCCGTACAGCATATGAAGGATGCCATCGTCAAGAGTTACGGCCACAAGGGTATGGACGTGATCATGCGCAACTACAATGCGGTTGACGCTGGCATTGAAGGTGTGCAGGAAGTGATGATCCCCCTGGGGTGGGCCGATGCGAAGGACGAAGTGGTGGAGCCTGAGATCCATACTGATCGGAAGGAACTGGCCCAGTATGTGAAAGACGTGATGATCCCTGCCAATGCGATGCGGGGTGACGTGATTCCTGTCTCTAAGCTGATGGCCGGTGCCGACGGTACGCCGCCTCAGGGCACTGCTTTGCGTTTGAGAAACGGGGCATTGCGGTTTCTGTTCCCGAGTGGGATCCTGATTGCTTTGCATCCAGTGCAACATCTGCTCCTATATCTGCCCCCACTCCTGCATCCGGCCCATTGTAATGGATGCGGACGAAGTGGTGGCGGCTCCCAAGAACATCAAAATGCACGACATGCGTGGTAAGGGCTGTGAAATCTATGCCTATACCATGACGGTTTCTGTGCTGGACTGCACTGGCTGCGGCTCCTGTGTAGAGGCATGCCCTGCAAAGACCAAGGCACTGACCATGAAGCCTCTGGATTCTCAGATGGACGAGCAGGCCATTTATAACTACGGCCAGGAAAAGGTTTCCCAGAAACAGCTCCCCTTCGCCAAGGAAACGGTGAAGGCAGCCAGTTCGAGCAGCCTCTCTTTGAATTCTCCGGCGCTTGCGCTGGTTGCGGTGAACCCCCTACGTTAAGCTGGTAACCCAGCTGTTCGGGGGACCGGATGTACATTGCCAATGCCACCGGATGCACCTCGATCTGGGGCGGCGGCGCACCTTCCACCCCCCCCTATACGGTAAACAAAGAGGGAGAGGGCCCGCTTGGGAAAACTCCCTGTTTGAGGATGGTGCAGAGTTTGGCTATGGTATGAACCTGGCCGTCCACACCCGTCAAGAGGCGGCGGCAGACCTGGCCCGCTCCATTGCGCAAGATGAGGCCACCCCGCGCGGGTGACCCTCTGTGCCCAGAAGTGGCTGAACCACCGCAGAGAGGTGGAGGGCTCCCGTACCACTGGTACGGCGCTGGCAGAGGCCCTGGCCAAGGCCCTTTCTGAGGGCAAGGGGAACCAGGCGCAGCTCCAGGCCCTCTATGATATGCGGGACATGTTCGGTCAGAAATCCATCTGGGCCTTCGGTGGCGACGGTTGGGCCTATGACATTGGTTACGGCGGCGTGGACCATGTGCTGGCTTCCGGCGAGAATGTGAACATCTTGGTGCTGGATACCGAGGTCTATTCCAACACCGGTGGCCAGTCATCCAAGGCCACCAACACCGGCGCTGTGGCGCAGTTTGCCGCCGCTGGTAAGTCTGTGGCAAAGAAGGACCTGGCGGCCATTGCCATGCAGTATGGCAACGTCTATGTGGCTCAGGTGGCCATGGGCGCTGACTACAGCCAGACCCTTCGGGCGCTGCTGGAGGCGGAGTCCTATCCTGGTACCTCCATTGTCATTGCCTATGCTCCCTGCATCAGCCACGGGATCAAGATCGGCATGAACAACACCATGCTGGAGATGAGCGCTGCGGTGCAGGCCGGCTATTGGCACCTGTTCCGTTACGATCCCCGCCGTCTGGAGAAGGGGAAGAATCCCTTCCAGCTGGACTCCCCGGCCCCCATTATGGACTACCAGGAGTTCATTACGGGCGAGGTTCGTTACTCCTCCCTGCAGCTCACCTTCCCCGACCGGGCCAAGGATCTCTTCGCCAAGGCGGAGAAGGAGGCGCATGAGAAGTATCAGCGTCTGCTGGAACTGAGCAAGCCTTGGGACCACAAGGAAGCGTAACGCATAGCATAAAACACTTGTTTCAAGATAGGAAACCGGCGGCGCTCTGGGAGCGCCGCCGGTTTTCCGTTGGAGAAAAAGAGGAGGGTCAACCAAAGGGGTTTGACAACCTAGGGAAACCATGGCACAATAAGGGAAACTGCAAGGATGGAAATCCATAGAATATCCGTCGCATGGTTGCGCAGAAAAGGAGATGAGGAGATGGTCCAGCTGGATTTGGTGGGAAGCCTCCGGGATCTGAACGTGCTGTCCGTTGGGGTTCGCCTCTTATTGGCGATGATTTTTGGCGGAACCATTGGATTTGAGCGAGGGGTTCGCCAGCGGGCAGCTGGCTTGCGGACCCATATGCTTGCTGTGTGTAGGAGCGGCATCCACCATGCTAGTCAGCCAGTTTATATATGCCAGCTACGGGGTGGGGGACCCTGCCCGGCTCAGCGCGCAGGTGATCAGTGGCATCGGCTTTTTGGGGGCAGGAACCATTATTGTGACCCGACGCAACCAGGTCAAGGGGTTAACTACGGCGGCAACCCTGTGGGCCACCGCCTGCATGGGATTGGCCGTTGGTGTGGGGTTCTATGAGTGCGCATTGATCATGTATGTCATCCTAATTTTCATTTTGCTTCTGGTCAATGTTGTGGATACAAAATTTCTCAAAGTGCCTACCAGCACTGCCTTGTACCTGGAAGTGGAACGAGAGGTTGGCCTGGGCAACGCCATCCACTTTATCCATGAGATTGGCTGGACGGTGCGAGAAATCAAGGAATTTCCTTCCGGGCGCCCCGATGTGTTGGCTGTGCGTATGGACTTGGAGTCCGACCAAGCCATGCGGGGGGATCTTTCCAGCATGGTCCTTCTGAAAGAGCAAGAAGGGGTTATCCGCTTAGAAATGTAATCGTTACTGAGAAAAAAGCCAGCGTTCCCGTCTCCGGGAAGCTGGCTTTTGGTATGCATAGAAGCATTTTAGCGATACACGTTTTCTCCTGGTCCAAAATTTCTCGCCGGTGGCAGGAAGAATACACGGGGACAAAGGAAGGGTAGGCCGTCTGAAACCCTTGGAGAAGGACACTGGGGGCTCAACCCAGGGTTTTGGGCTTGCAAGAAGCAGTGTAAGAGAGAGGGTATCCCCCTGGGCCTGGACGGTTTCCACCCCTTCGATGAGAGGATGAGGTCCACCTCGGTAAAGCCACGTTTGGATTTTTTGCTCCGCTTTTGGACGATAAAATGATCCCTGCTGACAAGTTCCTGGAAGGCCTCTCCTGCCGCCTGGGCCAGGTCCCCGTCAAACTCCAGGGAAATGTCATACCGGACGAAGGAGAGGGCCCGGAAAGGAAGCCCGCCTTCATAGCAATCGTGGATTACAATACCGGCGGGGAGGACCTGATTCATCTTCTGGGGAGTTCCTCCATGGTGCACCCAGCTTCCAGGCCAAACTCCATCAGTTCACATTGACTGGAAAAGCCCAGCGGAAGGGGAGAGGAATGGAGACATAAGGGGTGGGGGGTGGAACCCTGCCGTATGGCGAATGGTGATTCCTGCCCGGAGAAAGGCCCGCTCCATGGTGTGCATGAGATCCAAGTGGGAGATGTACTTGGCAGTGCCGGATTTGGAGAAAAGGATTCTTTGATCAGGCATGGCAAATCCCTCCTTCGCACAGACGGTTGGCGCCGCAGCGGAACATTTCTCCCGGCAGTCAGGGGTGATTTTTCCGGCGTAAGCCTGTTCCTGCTCCCGCCAGAGGAACTTCTCCGTAACCCCGTCGGAGATGACGGTCCAGGGAAGACTTCCTCCCGGTCCCGCAGGCGGTTGGCGTAGAAGGTGGGGTCCACCCCGCAGGCGGCAAATGCGTCCATCCAGGTCTGGAGGGAGAAATACTCGCTCCAGGAGTCAAACTTGGCCCCGTGGCGCCAGGCCTCCTCGATGACATCGGCGATCCGACGGTCCCCCGGGAGAGGACGGCTTCCAGGAAACTGGTCTCCGGGTCATGCCAGTTGTAGGTGATGGATTTGTTGCGCAGGTTCTCCCGGAGCAAGGTCACCTTTCGCAAATACTCCTCCTGGGTATTCTGCCCCTCCCACTGGAAGGGGGTGTGGGATTTGGGCACAAAGCAGGAGGTGGAGACCGTGATCCGCACGCCGCGGGAACGGTTGGGGGGTGTTGTTCCGCCAGACATGGTAGACTTTGTTGGCCAGGTCGGCGATGCCCAGCACATCCTCGTCGGTCTCCGTGGGCAGGCCCAGCATGAAGTAGAGCTTCACGCTGCTCCATCCCCCGGCAAAGGCGGTGCGGCAGGAGTTGAGCAAGTCTTCCTCCGTGACGTTTTTTGTTGATGGCGTCACGCAGGCGCTGGGAGCCAGCTTCTGGGGCAAAGGTCAAGCCGCTCTTCCGCCCCCTCGCTGAAGTTTTTCCATGAGCTGCATGGAAAGTTGTCCGCCCGGAGGAGGGGAGGGCCAGGTTTACCTTGTGCGGCTCACACCACTCCAAGAGTCCGTCACAGAGGGGGAGAAGATCCGGATAATCGCTGGAGGAGAGGCTCATAAGGGTCATGTCCTGATAGCCGGAATCCTGGCAGGCTTCGATGCCCTGCCGGGTAAGCAGTTCCTGGCTGCGCCCCCGTACAGGGCGGTAGACGAACCCCGCCTGACAGAAGCGGCGACCGCGGATACAGCCCCGGAAGAGTTCCAACATCACCCGGTCCTGGGTGATTTCCGTGGAGGGAACAATGGTTTTCACCGGGTAGTAGGCGCGATCCATGTCGGTCACAATCCGCTTGGTTACCTGAGCTGGAGCCCCCTCTTGGGGGGGACGGCGGCCACCCGACCGTCTGGGGGTGTAGGAGACCGCATACAGGGAGGGCACATAGAGCCCGGGAATCTGGGCGGCCTGCCGCAGGAACTGCGCCTTGGTCCACCCTCCCGCTTGGCTTTGCGGTAGAGCTGGATCATCTCCACGGTGACGTCTTCCCCCTCGCCGAGAGAGACGATATCCACGAAGGGGCCAGGGGCTCTGGGTTATACATGCTGGTGCCGCCGGCGATCACCAGCGGGGTCAGGCCAGGGGCGGTCGCTTGCTGCGCAGGGGAACCCCAGCCAGGTCCAACATGTTGAGTACATTGGTGTAGGCCATCTCTTACAGCCCAGGGAAAAGCCGATGATGTCAAACTGCGAGACAGGGTCACCGCTTTCCAGTGCATAGAGGGGAGCCCCTCCCGGCGCATCTCGGCCTCCATATCGCCCCAAAGGGGCAAAGACACGCTCGCACCAGACCCCGTCCATCTCGTTCATCACCCCGTAGAGAATGCGCATGCCCAGGTTGGACATGCCGATCTCATAGGTGTCCGGGAAGCAGAAGGCGAACCGACAATCCACGGTGCTTTTTGTCTTTTTGGACGGCGTTGTATTCCCCGCCCACATAACGGCCCGGCTTTTTGCACCCGCGCCAAAATTTTCTCTAATGTATGATCCATAGGACCTCCGCTGTCAGGGGACAAGCCCACAAATTTTTGTAACGTCTCATTATACCATATTTTGCGGGGTTTGCCCAATATTTTCCGGCGATTCCAAGGAGAAGCACGCCGGCGAGGGTCATGAGACAGGGAAGCGGGATGACATCGGCCATGGGACCAAAGATCGCCATACCCAAGGGGAGTGCGCCAGCATAGCAGGCACTGAGAAGGCCGAAGGCCTTCCCAGACCATCCGGTGGGGCGATTTCTTGGAGCAGTGTGGTGATGGTGGTTTGCACAGCGGTGAGCGCTACACCGAAAGCCGCCATCAAGCAGAGATACAGGGGAAAGCGATCCACCCAACCCATTACAGCCGACAGACCTCCAAAGAGCGCCAGAAACCCAGACAGGATGCGCCAGGAGCCTGTGCGCCCCGAAAGTGACCCATGACCAGGCCGCCCAGGCACATGCCGGAAAACCCCGCCAGCTCCACGGCCGTGAGGATGCCGTAATGGTCCCCCATAGACTCGAGCTGCCAACAGTTGGGCCAAGTATCCAGATGGAACGGTGAGGGCAATGAAACAGCCATAGACGGCCAGCACCGGGCGGATTCCCCTGGTGGCTAAGGGTCTCTCTTATCGTGGTGGATGCGTTCCGTGGTTTGCTGTCCCTCTCGGCGGGGAGCGAGACCCAGGCGAACAGCCCCATCCCCAAAAGAGCGGTGAGGATATCCGCCATGAGGGGCAGCCCCTAGGGGAAACCACGTCATCAGCAGGCCAGCGACTGCGGGGGCGGCAAACTGCGCCACCCCCTGTAAGCTGGCAAAATAGCCGTTGTATTGCATGCGGTCATCGGGCGGCACCAACTGAGGGATCAGGGCGTTGACGGCAGGCGTCTGATCCCTGCGCCCAGCGAGCGCAGGACCAAGAGCAGGAGCAGCAGGCCACGGGGCGGAGACCCAACTGAGACCAACGGGAGGGTAACCAGGGTGATCCCGGCGATGGCGCCATCGGCCCCTAGAATCAAAGGCTTTTTGGCGTAACGGTCCGCCCATACACCGCCGGGGAAGGAGAGAAGGCACTGGGGAAGGGTGTTGCACACCATGGTCGCCGCCACCCAAGCGCCGGAGGTGGTATCCAAGGTGAGGTACCAGACAATGGCCATTTGGGAGAGGGTGGAGCCAAACAGCGTAATGGATTGGCTTAGAAAGACCAGGAACGCCCGACGCCGCCAAGATGGAGATGGCCGTTTCATGGTGCGACGGTCCGGTTGGCGGGGAGAACCATACGTTGGACAGGGTAACCAAAGGCCGTCTGCAGTTCTCGGGGTTCAAACCCCAGCTGAAGAAGCTGGGTTCTGTGGCCAGTGTCAGCGGCATCCCCGCCCGAAAGGTGGTGAGTTCCACAGCTCGCTGTGGAAGCACGGTTTGTCGAAGCAAGGCAAGCAAGCGCCGCAAGCCACCCCGATGGCGGAGGCGGGGATGAACCGCCCAATAGGCCAAGGGTCCCCCTGAGGGGCAAGGGTTGCGATGCCCAACATCTCTTGCCCCGCCCAAACCCAAGCACGCTGGTCTGATATGGCGGCGGAGAGGGCGGCGCGGTACGTCCCTTCGACCCAGCAAGGGTATCCGTCAATGGACAGGTGGGCCAGGGCCATCCAGGTAGGAATGTCTTTTGGGAGGCGGGACGGAGGGCCCGCCTCCCTTTGGACCGGAGGTCCAAAGAAAAGGTTCTTCCGGGAAAAGCTGCAGGGGATAAAGAAGCCCCCTGGCCCGGAAACGGGCCGGGGACATATGGTAGAGACGCCGGAAGGCGTCGGAGAAAGCCTGTTGACTTTCGTACCCTGCTGAGAAAGCGATCTCCAAGAGCGGCTGTGAGGAGAAGACCAGCTGCCGTGCGGCCTTCTGTCAGACGCCGACGGCGCAGGTACTGATGGGGCGGTACGCCAATCGTCTCGGTGAACAGATGGCGCAGGTGGTAGGGGGAGTAGTGACAGTGCTTTGCCCAGAGGAGAAGGGGAAGGGCGTACTCAAATGCCGCTCCATCTGGACGCAGAGGGTGTGGATCTGAGAAATGGCAGGGGGAATCCATGGGAAAGACCTCCTTTCTGCAGACCATATTACACATAGGGAAAAAAGGATTTCTACCTCAATCTTGCGGTTTGTGTGGGGATGCTCTCTGTTGTGGCGTTTGCAGATCCAACGGTAGCAAAGAAGTCCGGCTCCACTGATCAGTAAGGTAACCGCAAAGACGATGGCGGCAAACAGGTAACTTTGGGTTCCCAGAGCATCTCCCCCAATGGTGGAAGTAACCAGAGAGGGCAGGCGGCCCAGGGAGCAGATGAGAAGGAACACGGAAACTTCATATCGGTGAGCCCGGCAAAATAGCACAATAGATCCTTGGGCGTACCGGGGATCATAAAGACCGCCAGAAAGAGGAAGGTGCGCCGGGGGAGCTTTTGCAAAAACGGATGGAATGCAGTTTTTCTTTTGGGAAAAACACTCCCACCAGACGCGGCCCGAACCGCCGTACCAAAAGGAACACCAATAGACTTCCTACGGTGGCGGCGGCCAGACAGGCGACGGTGCCCCAAAGCGCGCCAAAAAGCATATCCGCCGGCAATTTCCAGGGGTTCCCCGGGATGATGGCGAAGAACACCTGGAAACACACCATTCCGCCGTAAAGAAGCAGGCCGCTGGTTTGGCGTTCTGCAATCCATTGTCGGAAGGCTTCCGGGTCAGAAACCAGGCGGAGCATGGGTTCCCCCACCAGCCACCCTACCAAGAATAGCGCGCTGACCAGGAGTAAGCCACCCAAAATAAGAAACCGCTTTCTCTGCGTTTCGGTCCAATCAGAGGATGTTTCATCGGGGCATTCCCCTTTCAGGAGGGCTGTAAGCCAGCTAAAGCGAGGGTTTTCTGAAAACAGAGGTGGTTAAACAGTGCAATGACCCGCCCTACGCCAATCATGGAGAGAATGGTGCCCAGGCCAATCCCCACCAGGTGGCCAGTGGACAGCAGGCCAATGGAAGTGGTGATGGCTACGTTTGTGATATCGAAGCAGTTTTTTGGTCAGCCCCACGCTTTTCCCGGAAAAATCAGAGATGGCCTGGACAATGCCGTCTCCTGGGTTGGGGATCAGACGCATGTTGAGGGAGAGGGCCGCGCCGATGCCAGTGAACACAATGGCAAAGGCCAAGAAGACCACTTGCCCAGGCAAGGTTCCCCAAAAGGTGCCCAGGCAGTCCGTAGGCAGGTCGGGGAGCCAGACGCTGAACCAGTTAAGAAACCGGGTGAACACCAGACTCAGAGGAAATTGTAGGGCATCCAACAGCAAAATGGTCCGCCCCATGCCGCCGGGCAGCTTCCCTCGGCGGAGTAGCATGCTGTGCAACACCACTTCCACCAAGATGAAGCAGGTATACAGTACCAAGGTGATGTTACCAAAATTGTGGGACCAGATGGAGGAAACGCTGAAGGAGACTGAGATAATAGGGGAGACGCCAAGGCCTGCCTTTGTGTTCATGGAAATCCCCAGGGCAAGAATCAGCAGCCCCAGGAGGTAGGCGCTCCACCGAAATATGGTGCTGGAGGATCGTGTGAAGTGCAAAGCATCGTCTTCTTTCTATCGGGGATATCCTAATTATAGTTTGCGTGAAATCCGGTGGCAAATTCTTTTCCAGGTTTCTGTAGTGAGGAAACTCTCCTCCACCTTGCCTTCCAACTCGAGGAAACGATGATAGGGGAGGGAGAAGGAGAGCAGTTCTGGGGAATGTGCAGCCGGGCGGAGGGATCTGTGAGGCCCAGGTAGCAAGTATCCCCTCCCGCCTCTTCCTGGCACAGGCTGTAGAGGATGGACTGGACACATCCGGCGCCGAAGAGAACTTTCACGTTATCTTGGGTGGGCCGGTCGTAGTTGGCCAGGGTGATCAACCCAGAGAGCTGGTCGGCGTTGACGAGAAAGACCACGGCCAGAGGGTTCGAGACTGCCGTGGGGACAAACCCCTAGGCCGCCTTTCCGCCGGGGCAGGGGTCCCTTTGTAGCGCATCCCCGGGCGAGGCGTCATTGCCAGTAGAAAGCAGCGGTCCGGTTTCAGGGGGCAAACCCTTGCCTGGCCAGGCGGCAACATTCTTCTCTTGGAAGCAGGGCGGCGACACGATGACAGCCATGGCTTCCTTCTGGCATGGTCAGGAACCTTCCGGTGGTTGGTGGGTTTTATAGACCGCTACGGGTGGATGGGTCAGGCAAAGGGGCGGCCTGCAGTTTGCTATTCATCAAATCCCTCCCAACATGATGTTTTTTTCATTGTAATCCCATCGGCGGACTTCGTCAAGGTGCCTTCCGGCAGGGAAAACGGCCGCCTTTGGGACTCCCAAAAGGCGGCCGTTTCACAAGGCATTATTGGAAATAGGTGACCAGACCAATGATGAAGATGGCCAGGAAAAGGAAGGGGAGAACATAGGTCATGTACCCGCGCATCCAGGGCTTCACCTTCAAACCCTTGCCGGCATTGGCCTCTGCAAGAAAGTTTTTCCAGCCCCAACCCCGTTTGCTCACTGTGAACAGCAGGAAGATCAGCGAGCCCACAGGCAGGATGATGTTGCTGACCAGGAAGTCCTCCAGGTCCATGAAGTTGCTGGCACCGCCAAGGGGGTGAATCCCCTGAGAGCAGGTTGAAGCCCAACGCGCAGGGCATGGCGAGCACCAGCATGATCAGGCCATTGATCAGGCAGGCCTTTTTCCGGCTCCAACCGAACAGATCCATGCGCAAGCAGGCCAGAATGGTTTCAAAAAGAGCCAAGACGGTCGTCAAGGCGGCGAAGGTCATAAAGACAAAGAACAGTGCCCCCACAGATTCCCCAGAGACATGTGGTTAAACACATTGGGTAAGGTCACAAAGATCAGGCTGGGTCCAGAACCTGCTTCCACGTGGTAGGTAAAGCAGGCGGGGAAAATGATAAGGCCAGAGACGATGGCCACGAAGGTATCCAAAATAGCGACATTGATCGACTCGCCCAGCAGGGAGCGCTCCTTGCCGATGTAACTGCCGAAGATGGCCATCTTTGCCCATACCCAGGCTGAGGGTGAAGAAGGCTTGGGTCATGGCGCCGACGATCACGTTGCCGATGCCCACTTCGCGCATTTTCTCAAGGTCGGGTTTCAGGTAGAAGGACAGGCCTTCCCGGGCGCCATCCATGGTGAAGCTGTTGATGGCCAGGATCACCATGATGGCCAGCAGTGCCAGCATCATGTATTTACTGACCCGCTCCACCCCCTTTCTGGAGGCTGAAGGAGCAGATGAAGAAGCCAAGCACCACCACCAGGGCGGTAAAACCAACCATGCCCACCGGATTGGCACAGATTTGGTGATAGACCTCTTCCACCTGTTGGGTGTCCAAACCGTTGAAGCGGCCAGAGGCGGTGGCGAAGAAATACTGGATCATCCACCCGGCCACGACGGTGTAAAACATCATAAGCAGGTAGTTGCCTGCCATGGCGACGTGGCCGTGGACGTACCACTTTTGCCGCCTTTGGGGGCCAAGGTTTGGTAGATTCGTACGGGACTTTTCTGGCTGGCCCGGCCCAGGGAAAAACTCAATGGTCATGACGGGAATGCCCATCACCAACAGGAAGAACAGATAGAGTAGGACAAAAAATGCCGCCCCGTTCTGACCTACCATATAAGGGGAACTTCCACACGTTGCCGATGCCAATGGCACAGCCGGCGCTGAGCAGAATAAAAAGCCGGTTTTAGACGTTCTCTCTCCATGTTACATCCTCTCTTTATGTTATCACATCTTTGCTGTTTTGCTGCTTTAACGGCAAAACCAAAGGGAGCTTATTGTACTACATAAATCGATAAATTGCAACAGTTTGTAGAGAAAAGGCCGGTTTCTTCCAAAGGTTCTTGATGAGTGGTGGCAATAGAACGCCCCTGACGATGCCAGTCAGGGGCGTGAGAAGGCTAATGGTTTTTTCTGGGCGCAGGTTGCACAGTGACAGCCAGTGCAGCCAGAACAGCCCCGCTTTCTTTGCCGCAGAAGGAACCGGAGGGAGGCAATCACCGCAAGAATCACCGCGATGAGAAGGAGTATGCTGGGCAGGTTCATCCGCTCACCCCCAAGAGAAGGCCGATTACACGGACAAACAGGGCGCAGATCCAGGCGATAACGCACTGTCCAATCACAACGCCAAGGGCCCATTTTCCGCCCAATTCCCGTTTGATGGAAGCGATGGCCGCCACACAGGGGTGTATAGCAGACAGAACACCAGAAGGGAGGCGGCGGCCAGAGGGTTAGGGTCATCAGCAGGGGTTTCTGTACCGTGGAAGAGGACAGACAGCGTGGAGACCACACTTTCCTTCGCCATAAACCCGGCGATGAGGGCCGTGGACACCCGCCAATCTCCAAAGCCCAAAGGAGCAAAGATGGGGGTGAGAAGGCCTGCTATCGTGGCCAGGATGCTGTCCTGAGAGTCTGCCACTACGTTTAAATGGAAGTCGAAGGTTTGTAGGAACCAGACCACAATGGTGGCCAGAAAAAATCACCGTGAATGCCCGCTGGAGAAAATCTTTGGCCTTGTCCCACAGAAGGTGGGCAACGTTTTTGGCACCGGGCATCCGGTAGTTGGGCAGTTCCATGACGAAGGGGACGGCCTCCCCCTTAAACATGGTGTTTTTCGAGAGGAGCGCCATTAGAATACCCACCAAGATGCCCAAGAAGTACAATCCGACCATGATGAGCCCTCCCCGCCCTGGAAAGAACACGGCGGTAAAGAACCCATAAATGGGAAGCTTGGCGGAACAGCTCATAAAGGGCGTCAGCAGAATGGTCATTTTCCGGTCGCGCTCAGAGGGCAGGGTGCGGCTGGCCATGACGCCCGGGACTGTACAGCCAAAGCCAATAAGCATGGGCACAATGCCCGCCCGGATAGACCAATTTTCCGCAAAAATTTGTCCATGACAAAGGGCTACCCGGGCCATATAGCCGCTGTCCTCCAGCAGGGGAGAGGAAGAAGAAGAGGGTGACGATGATGGGCACAAAACTCAGCACACTGCCTACGCCGTTGAACACGCCGTCGATTATCAGGGAGTGGAGGACCTCGTTAATGTTCCAGGCGGTCAAGGCACTGTCGACCACACCGGTGAGCCAGTCAATCCCGGATTCCAACAGCCCCTGCAGCCAAGCCCCGATGACGTTAAAGGTGAGGAAGAACACCAGCGCCATAATCCCGATGAAAGCGGGGATGGCGGTGTACCGCCCGGTAAGGATGGCATCGATCTTCCGGCTGCGTTCGTGCTCTTTGCTCTCCCGCGGCTTGACGACCGTTTGGTCACAGAGCTTTTGAATGAAGGCAAAGCGCATGTCTGCGATGGCGGCCGCACGGTCCAGGCCGCGCTCTTCCTCCATCTGGCAGATGATGTGCTCCAGCATTTCTTTCTCGTTCTGACTGAGGTGAAGGGACTCCAACACCAGGGGATCTCCCTCCACCAACTTACTGGCGGCGAAGCGAAGGGGAATCTCCGCGGCTTTGGCATGGTCCTCCACCAGGTGCATAATCCCGTGGAGGCACCGATGGACGGCGCCGTTGTGGTCGTTTTTGTCGCAGAAGTCGGTGCGGCCTGGGCGCTCCTGATACTGGGCAACGTGAAGGGCATGGCTCACCAGTTCCTCCACCCCTCGTTCTTGGCGCGACGATCGGCACCACGGGGATGCCCAGCAGTTCCTCCATTTTGTTGATGTGGATCGAGCCGCCGTTCCCCCCGAACCTCGTCCATCATGTTCAGGGCCAACACCATGGGGACATCCAGCTCCATCAGCTGCATGGTAAGATACAGGTTTCGCTCAATGTTGGTGGCATCTACAATGTTGATGATGCCAGTGGGATGTTCGTTCAGGATAAACTGTCGGGGAGACGATTTCCTCGTTGGTATAGGGGAAAGGGAGTAAATCCCTGGAAGGTCCGTGACCAAGGTGTTTTCATGGTCCCGAATGGTGCCACTTTTCCGGTCTACGGTTACCCCGGGAAAGTTACCCACGTGTTGGTTGGCCCCGGTTAGCTGATTAAAAAGTGTCGTTTTTCCGCAGTTCTGGTTGCCGGCCAAGGCAAAGGTCAGCTGGGTCCCCTGGGGGCAGTGGGTGTTCATCGGCTTTCACATGGTACTTGCCCCCTCGCCCAAACCGGGATGGAGCCAGATCTCCGGGGAGCGGTCAGCCTCCTTGGGTGTGGTGGGGGTGTTTCGGGTGGCGATGGGGAGAGTTCCACTTTTTCCCCGTCGGCCCCGACGGAGGGTGAGTTCATACCCGTGGATGCGCAGCTCCATGGGGTCCCCCATGGGGGCGTATTTGATCAGGGTGACTTCGGCACCGGGAATGACTCCCATATCCAGAAAGTGCCGCCGGAGGGAACCCTCCCCCCCCTGCGGTGATGATACCGGAGGAACCAATTTCCAAGTCATTTAGCGTCATGATCTATAGCTTCCTTTATGTGGTTTCATTTGAGTTATGGCAAGGGTAAATGGCTTCGAATGGCCCACCGCATTTTTGTGGAGTGTGCTCGGGGATTTTGGCGCATTCTTGGGGAGAGGGGCGAATTACCTCTTTGGCCACTGCCTCATAGATTCCCCTGCCGGGCAAAGGCCTGGAAGGACTTTTTAACCAGCCGGTCCTCCCCAGAGTGAAAGGTGAGAATGGCGGCTTTCCCACCGGGCTTTAACACCAGGGGCAGCTTTTCAAGAAACTGGTACAGCACCTCAAACTCACTGTTGACGTCAATACGCGCCGCCTGGAAGGTGCGCTGGCAGGCTTTTTCGAACCCCGTCTTTCCGCTCCTTTTTTGGGGCAGAAAGGCCAGGGCGCTTTCCACCGTCTCCAGCCAGCTGGCGGGTGGT
>VOFC01005341.1_pt1 | contig 16448 bp, 35 predicted proteins | sample 5384161 | NCBI WGS metagenome assembly VOFC01 (sample SAMN12384722, study PRJNA508395) | human gut metagenome | isolation source: healthy gut B | host: Homo sapiens | reverse complement strand
TATTAAATTTGCATTTTTAGATTTTAATAAATCACAAACTTTCATATCTGGATCTTTAACAAAAGGTTGTTCTAAAAGGCAAATCTCTCCATAAAACTTATCAATTCTTCCTTTTACAACTTTTTCTGCAATATTTTCTGGTTTTCCTTCATTCATTGCTTGTACTTTTAAGATTTCCATTTCTTTATCAACTCTTTCAGCTGGTACAGCTTCTCTATTTAAATACTCTGGTTTTGCAGCAGCAATTTGCATACAAATATCTTTTGCTAAAGTATTATCTGCATTTTCCATTTCTACTAATACTGCAATTTTTCCGTCTCCATGTATATATTTTTCAACTATTCCATTTGAAGTTTCAAATCTTGCAAATCTACGAATGCTTAATTTTTCTCCTATTTTAGCTGTTTTATCTATCAATATTTCTGATATTTTCTTTGATTCATCTTCAATTGATGTTTGTTCTAATAATTCATCTACATCTGCAGGATTTTTTAAAGCTACTTGTTTAGCAAGCATCTCAACAAATGATTTGAATTCAGCATTTTGTGCAACAAAGTCAGTTTCTGAATTAACTTCAACAGCAGCTCCAATTTTAGAGTCTTCTGATAAATATGCTAAAACTAATCCTTCTGCTGCTATTCTGTCAGATTTTTTAGCTGCTTTTGCTATTCCTTTTTCTCTTAGTAATTCAGCAGCTTTTTCCATGTCTCCATTTGCTTCTGTTAATACTTTCTTGCAGTCCATCATTCCTGCTCCAGTTTTTTCTCTTAATTCTTTTACCATTTGAGCTGTAATCATTTTATAATTCCTCCCTTTTTTATTAAACCTCTACTCACTTTTTATGTAGATAGTTATTTTAGTTTATAAATAAGAGTAGAGCAGCTAAGCCCTACTCTTTTTTTTATTTTGAATAAATTAATTATTCTTCTTCACTTGCAACTACTTCTTCCATAGTTTCAGGTGCTTTTTCATTTTCTTCTGCTGCTTCTTCAGTTTCAACAGTTTTAAAACTTTCACCTTGTCTTCCTTCTATAATTGCGTTTGCCATAACATCTGTTATTAGTTTAACAGCACGAATTGCATCGTCATTTCCTGGTATAGCATAATCTAATACTTCTGGATTACAATTTGTATCAACAATTCCTACTAATGGAATGTTTAATTTTTTTGCTTCTTGAATTGCATTATATTCTTTTTTTTTAGGATCTACTAAGAATATAACTCCTGGAATTTCTTCCATATCTTTTATTCCGCCTAAATTAGCTTCTAATTTTGACATTTCTTTCTTTAATAAGATAACTTCTTTTTTTATTTTCAAATGGTTCTATCCAAGAATCACCTATCAATATATTGTTAAGTGATGTTTCTATTATTGATAGCATAACATAGTTTTGTGCTACATTTTTACTTACTTCAATTGCATCTTGTATTCTCATTCCATTTTTTAAGTTTAATAACATAGCTTTCATTAATCTTGAAAAATCTAATGCAAATATTAATTGGACAAATATAGGCATTTTATATTTAAAATAGTCAAAGTTATATTTTCCTTTCGGTGTATTTATATAGAATATAATTGCTGCTACAGCTACTGCTATGATTGATACTGGCACATACCAATATTCTATTGTTGTATTTATAACACCTTGGAACCATAATGTTGGTCCTGGTAATTTTTCTGTTGAACCTAACTCTTCATATATGTTTTGAATTGCAGGTATTGCTACAAGTGTTCCTACCACTAAGCATTACTAACAATAATGCAAATTGTATTAAATTTGGAATTAATATTTCTTATTTTTTTTTTAATGTTTCAGATGATTCCAAATATTTTACTGCTTGTTCTAAAGAATTTGTTAAGAGAACCAGATAATTCTCCAACTTTTAATCATATTTATATATATAATGGGAATATATCTGAATAATATTCCATTGTAGTATACATATTTTCACCAGCTTCTACACCTGCTAAAATATCTTCCAATATGCCTTTAAAAATATTTTTCGGTACTATCAATAATTGTTTTTAATGCATGAATATTGTTAAAATTTGCCTTTTTTTAATAAGTAGAAATTCTGTGTAAATATAACCAATATCTCTTTGTTGTTACTTTTTCTGATTTAGTTGACAAATACATACTGATTTTTTCTTTAGTTGTTGATGTCTTTTTTGTAGTATTTACTTGAGTAGTATTTACATTTTTCATTATTTCTTCTATGTCTTTTATATTTTTCTTTTTTTTAGTCTTTTTTCTTTTTTTAGCAGAATATGCTACTTGTTCAATTGATATAGGCATTAAATCATTTTCTTTTAATGTTCTTAAAAAGATTTTGTTTACTTGCCGCTTCTACTCTATTTCTTACAACTAAACCTGAACTTGTTACTGCTCTATACATGTATGTAGGCATCTTTTTTCCTCCTTATTGACTATTTAAAATCTACTGTCTTCCACTGTCTTTCTTATTTTCATTTGCATGATAGTTCTGTTTAATATTTCTAGGTTTTTTTCTTCTAATTGTGATTTTGCTTGATCTAGTGTAATTTTGTCATTCTACAAATAATGTTGCAATTGAATTTATTAACCCTATACTTCCTTTATCTGAACTACTTTGAATAGCATCTTCTATTTCTGATACGCTTATTTTATCTTTTCTTATTATTCCTGAAACTAATATTATCTACAACCATTACTTCAGGTACTAATACTAGGCTTCCATTTCTACCTTTTAATAATCTTTGTGATACTACTAATTTTAATAATGATGATAAAAATATTTTATACTTGCTTGGTCTCTTACTTCGTAAAAGTTGATCATTCTATCAATTGTCTCCGCGCAAGATTTTGTATGTAGATGTTCCTACTACTAAATGTCCTGATTCTGCCATTTCTATTGCCGCTTCCATTGTTTTTTTGTCTCTTATCTCTCCTATTACTAAAATATCACAGTCTTCTCTTAATGAATTCTTAACACCATCACTAAATGTTAATGCATCTCTCACCTTTTCCAACTTCTTTTTTGTACTATTAATGATTTTTTGAATGATGCTTAAATTCAACTGGGTTTTCTAGTGTTAGTATCTTTTTATTTTGTGTTTCATTTATCTCATTTATTAAAGCATTTAATGTTGTACTTTTACCTGAGTTAGTTTTTCCTGTTACTAGTATTAATCCTTGTTGTTGATATGTCATTCTTCTTATTATGTCTGGTAATCCTAATGATTCATATGGTGGTAATGTGTTTTTTATAAATCTTAAAGTACATAATGGTATATCATCAGAAATGATATATTAACTCTTAAACGTATTCTTTTATATTCATAAGATGTATCTAATTTTCTGTTGTATTAAATAATTCATCTTTTTCAACATTTCCTTTTACTAGATAATCATACATTTCATTCATATCTTCTGGTTTAATACATCCATTTCCTTCTATTGGAACCAACTCTCTTGATATTCTTAAGCATTGGTTTGTTTCCACAAATCAAATGTACATCTGATGCATCTTTTCTATTGCCATATCTAAAATTTTATCCATATTCATAATGGTAATCCCCCTCTTAATATATAATAAGTTGTTTATTTAATTCTTCTAATGTTGTATCTCCCTTGCTAAAACTTTTCTAATTCCATCAACTACTAATGGTCTATAATCATTTTCTAATGCTTTTTTTTCTAATTTCTATTGTAGATTTTCCATTTATTATTTCTTCTTTTAAATCATCTGTAATATTCTAATATTTCAAATACACCAATTCTTCCATAATAACCTAATTGTTACATTTATTACATCCGACTGCATCATATGTTTTAGCATTTGTAAAAATCAATTTTCTACTCCATATTTTTCTGCTATTTTAGTTTAATTATTTTTTTTCTTTTCTGTAAATTCTCTTTCTTTTTTTTTGCATTTTGGGCATAATCTTCTTACTAATCTTTGTGATATTGAAGTAGCTAATGTACTTGAAATATCATAGTCAGAAAGTCCCATTTTTCTTAGTCTTGTAATTACTTCTATACTATCTATTGTATGAATTGTTGATAAAACGTAATGTCCTGTTTGTCCAGCTTGTATTGCTATTTCTCCTGTTTCTCTGGTCACGTAATTTCTCCTACTAGTATTATATCTGGATCTTGTCTTAAAACTGTTCTTAGTGAACCAGAAAATGAAGAACTTATCTATTTCAATTTGGTTTAATCCTGGAATTCTAATTTCGACTGGGTCTTCAATTGTTGTAATATTTATTTCTGGACTATTTAAATAATCTATTATACTATATAAACTCGTTGTTTTTTTCTACAGTTGGAGCTGCAATAATTGTTATACTATTTTTTATTTAGATTTTTATTTAATTCTTTTTCTGTTCCTGGGAATCCTAATTTAAATATATTTTTAATAACAGTATTTTTCTTTAGTAATCTTAAAACAAATTTTTCACCATAGATATTTGGTTGTGAAGATACACGAATATTATAATCATCATAAAAAAATATTCTTCCATCTTGTGATTCTTGTTTTTCTTGATGCATATTTGAAATTGCTTTTAATCTTCCTATAATTTGACTTTGTTTTTTCATATTAACTCTCCTTTGATAGTACTGTTGATAATTCAACTGATTGCTCTTTTGCTTTAAACATATAAGAAATTTTTTACAGTTACTTTTTTTATCTAAATCTTTTGTTTTATCCTGATTTCCATCTATATCTGTATAATCAATTACTGTTACTGTTTTATAATAGCCTTTTCTACTTCTTGATTTTCTGTAATAACATTATTACCATTTTGCAACACTTTTTTGCCTTTTATACTCATCAATTCCTTGATTTTTTATGTTTTCTATTTCATTAATTGCTAAATATGTAGCATCTGTTTTTAGTTGTACTTTTTTGATGAACTATTCATTTGATAAATCATCATCGAAATAATTGATACAAATATAAATAATATAACAACTGATACAGATATATCAATTCCTGTATATCCTTTTTTTTCATTGTGAAAATTCATTATATTCTCCTTTTTATTATAAGACATAATAATTATAAGCTAATACCATAATCAAAATTATTAAGTTTGATGCACATAAACAATTTCCAATACTTATTTGTGTATAAATTGGCTTATCAATTTTTTTGCTTTTTAAATCTTCTTGAATTTTATAAATTATTATGTATATCGCTATTGATAGCAATGTAACTATAATTGACATTACTGTAATAAATTCTCCTGAAAACATTGCCATTGTTATTAATAAAAGTAATATTCCATTTAAATAAGTACTTTTAGCCATTTTCTTTAATGTTATAGTGTCTAATACTAATATGATTATGTATAATAATAAATATATACCATATCTATAAATACTAGTTTTTTCTATTATGCATAGATATGCCATATACATAATAGATATTGTAATTCCATATATATTAATTTCTTTATATATTTTTTTATTTTCTTGATCAGTTCCTGCAATAAGGATTATAAATGTTATATAAATGCCATAAAGCAATATTCTGTAATAATTTCTGGATTTAAATTTTCTAATCTTAATCCCATAAAATATGCAATTACTACAAAAATAATAGTCCAGATAAAGATTCTAATATTAAATAACGTGGTCTAATCTTTTCTTACAATATCTACATTTTCCTCTTAAAAAGATATAACTGAAAATTGGAAACAAGTCTAATAAGCCCTAATTTATGATTACAATTAGGACAATATGAATAAGTTGTATAAATTATATCTTGTTTTTTGGAATTCTATATACATAATGTGTAAAAACTTCCAAATAAGGTTCCTATTATAAATAAAATAACATAAAAAAAATATTTCCATTTTTGTTCCCTTTTTTACTAATTTAGCCATACACATTGTGTGCGTATGGCTTTTTATTTAAAAACTATTTAGCTTCTGTTATTGTGTATGGTGATGTTAACATAAATAGTTCCAGTAACATCACTAACTTTTTGAGCTGAGTTTTTGTAATGTAATGTTATTACACTACCAGTAACTGTATACCAGTAATCACCATCTTTTTCTGATGTTGAAATAGTTGGGAAATCTTTCTTTAAAACTGTAATCATTGCTGCATCTGCTGTTGTAGCATTTGTTGCTGGTGCATAGCTTGAGTTTGTTACTTGTTGAGAATAGATTTCTGATTTCATAGCATTTAAAAGCTAAGTTGATTTTTTCAACAGCTTCTGCTTTTTGTTGTTGATTTAGAACTATTTGCTTGTGTTAGTATACCATTTTGTCCTGTTAACATTGCTATTGATACACCTGCTAATATTAATAGAACAATAATAGTAATTACTAAAGCAATAAGAGTTATACCTTTATTATTTGTCATTTCTGTTTTCTCCTTCAAAATTTAAAACTATTTAGCTTCTGTTATTGTATAAGCTTCTGTTGATCCATTAGCTTTTAAAGTTATTGAACCTGATACTGCTGTTTTAATTCCTTGAGCTGTATTGATATATCTAATTGTTAATACTCAGTAGTAGTATCAACACTGTATGTGTATTTTCCTTCAACTGTTGATGTATTTTCTGTTAAATCAGGTAAATCTGATGTCAAAACTGCAGCTATTTCTGTTTTTAACTTTATTATTTTGAATCTAATGGGCTATAAGTTGATGATGTTACTTGTTGCTCATAGATTTTAGCTTTAACAGCATTTAAAGCTAAGTTGATTTTTTCAACAGCTTCTGCTTTTGTAGTTGCTGTTTTAGAACTATTTGCTTGTGTTAATATACCATTTTGTCCTGTTAACATTGCTATTGATACACCTGCTAATATTAATAGAACGATAATAGTAATTACTAAAGCGATAAGTGTTATACCTTTATTATTTGTCATTCGTTTTCACCCCTTTTCTTTTGCATCCTTGCGGAAATAATTTTATTGCTTTATATTTATATATATAAATATAACGTTAATAACTAAATTTATTTTGTTCCTTTGTTTGAAAAAAATTTTCCTCCTGATGTTGTTGTATTATCATTTGTTTCATTATTTGAACTGCTGTATTATCATTTGCCATTTGATGATGTTGAACTTCCTGATGATGTAGTTGTATTTGCTTTTCCTGGTTTATAATTTTGTATTTTTTTTGTAATTATTTAAATCAGTTGAATCTATTTCATATGTCATCACTATTTGGTTTTCATCAACATCACTAGATGTAAGTAATTCTTCTTTTACTTCTTCTGGTGTAGTATATGAAACTTCATTTGGTATTGTTTTTTGACACAGGCACATATTCATATAATAATATTCCTAATACAAGTATTATAGCTAAACATAGCAATAACACTATTATTAACTCTTTTATTATTGACTTTGCCATTTTCTTCTCCTTTTTTTATCTAGCAGCATTTGAGCTACTTGTATTTGTTGTATTTGTTGAATTGCTTGTATTTGATGTACTATTGCTATTTGTATTATTTGTTGTATTGTTTGTAGTATTATTTGTGTTTGTACTTGTATCTGTACTTGGACTTGGTGTAGTTGTTGTTGATTGTGATACATCTTTTATAGCAATATCTTTACATACAAAAAAAGTTGCTTGTAAGTCTGAACCTGAAGAAGATGGATTCATTTTAAATTCTTCTATTTTAAATCCTAATGTACTATCATTTTCAATTGCTGAAATAAAATCTGTAATAGAAATATAGCTTCCTGTAGCTGTGAATTTTAAATTATACATATCTTGAGTAGAACTATTTCCTTTTATTACATCCATTTGCATAACTACCCCTTGACTAGTAGCATGATTTCCTAATCTTACCCATAATGTTTCAATTTCATATTTTTCTATTTGATTAGTTGATTTTCCCTCAGCATCTGTACTTATTGCTGTCATATCTTCATAATTTTTCTTTTGTTGTTTTAATTGTTGTGAACTCGCTGTCACATCGCCTACAGCTTGTTTATAGTCTTTTTTCTGCTAATTTTCCTGCTTGTTGTATTTTAGCATCTAATTCATCATCTTTTTCTTGAATTATCTTTATCCCTGGTATTTCAAAACTTCCAATGTGTACTCCTTGAATAAAAAGAAATATAGAAAATGCTACTAACAATGCTATTAATATTAACATTAATAATTTTTTCATGGCAAATCTCCTTCTATTTTTACAGTAACTATATTATTATCTTTTTTGTCCTGCTGTTGATATTACATTTGTTAAAATAACATCTGCTTTTATTTTTAGCTTTTAAATATCCTAATTGCTCATATTTATTTGATTGTGCATTAATAACAACATGTGTTCCTGATGTATTTTCAATAGAAGTTAATTGAACATTTTCTGGGATAATAGACATTATTTGATTCAATAAATTAGGAATTGCATTTCTTGTTTTATTTCTATCTGCTATTTTTTCATTTGCTTGTTCTAATTCATTTATCATTGTTGTATATTCATTTGTTTTGGTTTTATTTTTTCATTGTCAGCATTAGCAAGTTGAATTTGTTTATTAGTGTTTTTTCAATATAGCTTTCAGCTTCTTGTTGTTTTTTTTTCCTATTTGTGAATTAAGTAAACTTGCAAATCCACTATAAATAACAACTAATAACAATAACCCTGTTGCTATTCTTAATAAACCTTTTTCTGTTTTGTCTAACTTTTGTCCTAAATCCCAAGTTAAAAAATCCTCCTAGATTTTTTTGTTCTTTTTTTGTCTTACCTGGGTTCACTTCTACTTTTAACCAAGCTGGAATTTTATCAGCAAATGATTGTTTTTTAAAGTTCATTCCAGCAATTCCTGTTCCTAGCCCCATTAAAGCTATTGAAATTGCTGAATTAACTTCTATATAATCTTTTATACTAATATCTTTAGTGTTATTAATAAAATATGGTTTTAATATTTCACAATTTGATTCTGTTAAGTATTCTTGGAAATATAAATCAACATTATTAACCAATGCTGCTGTACCAGTAATATAAACTATGTTTATCTTTTTCCTGTTGTAGAATTTATTATTTTTTGTGTATTACTTACTATTGTATATAAAGTTGGCATAATGTCTTCTAAATAGTTTGTTTGTTCATCTTGTAATTCTTTTCCTTCTGAAGTATATATTGTTGTTTCTTTACATACTTCATATGATTTTGGATAAGAATTTTCTTTTTTAAATTGATTTTGCTTTAGTATATCTGTACTTCCTTCGTCTAGTACATCAACATGATATATTTTACTATCTATAATAGTTGTAATTGTTGTCTTATCTTCCATATTTACAATAATGCAATTTTCATTTGGTTCTATATTAATCAAATTAGGAATTGACATTGATATAGGAGAAATATTTGTTAATTTATAGCCATCAATTTCTTGTATTCTTTTTATTTAATTCTATTTTGTTATCGGCAATATGAATAACTTTAATTTTTCTTTGTCTAATTGATTGTCTACTACTGCATATCTTCTTTCAAATACATTCGGGTTATATCCTTTTTCTGAACAATAAGATTCAAATTCTGTTTTTATTGCTTTTTTTTGCAAATCTGTCTTTGTAAGTAAAGCAAACATATCAAAATAGTTATACATTTCTTCTGACATATTTACACTTATTGGAGTTTTTTGACTGTATGTTTCTTCTATTACTTGAGATATTGCATCACCAATTTTATCATAAAACTTAATTCCAAAAGCTTCTACTTTTATATTTTCATGTTCCTTAGATACTTTTGCATATTTAATTAAATGTTCTTCAATATATATCCCTAAACAGCTTGGCATTTTTTTCTCCTTTTATTAGTATATATTTATTTTTTACAACAAATTCTAAAAAATACTTGAAAATATTTTACATATTCTTATTGCATAATAAATACAAGTATACTTATATTTTATATTTATTTAATAAAAAGTCAATATCTTTAACATAACCGTAATATAAATGTAATATTCCTGTAATATTATTGTTTTTTTCTTAATTTACAAATAAAAAATCCATCTGTTTCCTGATTTTGATACACTTGTAAAATTTTTTTCATTTTGTAAATACTTATTAAAAAAACTTCCCTTTTTTAATGAAATTTTTTGTATTTCAAAATTGGTATTTTTTTTAAAAAATCTTCTATTACTTTTTGATTTTCTTCTTTTAAAATGCTACATGTCGAATAAACTAATTCTCCATTTGTTTTTAAATATTTTGAACAAATATTTAAAATCTTGGATTGAATTCTCGATATTTCTTTTACATCTCCTTGTTTTCTCTTCCATTTTATATCTGGCTTTCTCTTTAACACTCCCAATCCTAGGCATGGAACATCCAGAAGAATTTTATCAAATTTTCCAATATATTCTTCTTTATATACTGTCGCATCTTGCACTTTTGTTTGTATTGAACTAATTCCTAATCTCTCAGCTGTTTTTTCCACTAATTCTGTCCTGTGTTTATGTATGTCCCATGCTTCTATTTTTCCTTTATCTTCTATAAGTTCTGCTATATAGCTAGTTTTTCCTCCTGGACTACTACAAGCATCTAAAATATTGTCTCCTTGATTAGGATTTAAAATTATTGCAACTAATCCTGCTGCTTCATCTTGTACAGTAAATAGTCCATTTCTGAATTCATCTATTTTTTCTATTCCCTTGGCTTTATTAATATTAGAAAATCTTCTAATATCCCCTCTTCTACTTGTATTCCTTCTTGTTTTAATTTTTTTTGTTTTAAGCTTTCTCTATCTATTTTTATCTTGTTTGTTCTAATTGATATTTTAGGTTTCTTATTAGAACACTTGCAAATTCTTCTATCTTCTCATATGATAACCCATCTTTTTTTAATTCTTCTATAATCCATTTTGGAATTGAATTTGTTTTAGAAATTTTTTCTTCTATTTCTTTTATTTTAAACATTTCTTCATAGTCATCTTTACTTACTTTTTCTTAATATTGCATTTGTAAAACCTGAACTACTTTTATGTCCATATCTCTTTGCTAAGTTTACGCCTTCATTAACAGCTGCAGATTTTGGTATTTTGTCTAAAAATATAATTTGATAAATTGACATTCTTAATATATTTAGAATCCATGGTGAAATTTTTTTTTTTTTAATTTTTGAATATTTTTTACTATTTCATCTAAAGTTAATTTCCATGTCGTAACTCCATACACAATTTCTGAAATTAACCCAATATCTTTTTTCTCCTAAATTATTTCTATTTTTTTTTATCATTTCGTCTAATATAATATTAGAATAAGCTCCTTCTATATCAATTTTATATAATGTTTGTAGAGCTATATCACGTGCTTTATCTATCATAATCTTCTCCCTTTTTATAATTTAATCTATTAGATGGATTATATAATTTTTTCATTATATTTTCTACTATTTTTATATTTTTTTCTACCTTTTGTAAAAAATTAATATAAAAGTTCTTTTGGAGGTTTAATATGGATATAGAAAAACATTTAAAAATAACAGGAAGTTCCACTGTATCTTGGAAAGATGCCATTGTTAAAAACTATTAGTGAAGCTTCTAAAACTATTGATTATTTATCTGAAGTTAAAATTATTGTTGATTTAAACAGAAAGGAGTCATAAGTATGAATCCTTTGAAACAAAGAAACTTACCAAGACTATGTAAATAAAAAAATCTCCTAATTCCCCAATTTTTAAAAAATTGCTTTAATGCTTTTTGGGTAGGCGGATTAATTTGTACAATAGGTCAAATTATATCAAACATTTGTAAAGCTAGAGGATTTGATAATCTACCATCTGGTACAATAGTTTCAATTATTTAATTGGTATTTCCGCATTTTTAACTGGTTTAAATTTATTTAATAAAATCGGTAAATTTGCTGGTGCTGGTTCTTTAATCCCTATTACTGGATTTGCAAACTCTATTGTTTCTCCTGCTATGGAATATAAATCTGAGGGTTATGTTATGGGGGTTGGTGGAAAAATGTTTACTGTTGCTGGACCTGTATTAGTTTTTGGAATAACATCATCAGCTTCTATTCTTGTAGGAATTGTTTACTTAATTTTCAATACTCAAACTATGACATTAGTGTAATTACTTAATAATATTTAATTTTAAAATATATTTTTTATAAAAATATGTATATTTATAAATATTTTTAAAAATATCTGGGTTTATAGGTAAATCCCATTATTAAAACCTAAATATTGTATACAAGGATTGAAATTTTTATGGAAAAGTTAGGAAAACAAACTATTAAATTTAATAATCCACCAACTATAACAGAATGTGCTTCAATTGTTGGTCCAAAGGAATCTCAAGGTCCTCTTGCAAAATATTTTGATCAAACATTAGATGATGAGTTTTGGGAGAGAAAACTTGGGAAAAAAGCAGAAAGTAAAATTATAAAAGAAACTGTTAATACTGTAATTAATAAATCTGGTATTTCTTCTGACCAAATTGATTGTTGCTTTGCAGGTGATTTATTAAATCAATGTATTTCTTCTAGTTTTGGTTTGCGTGAATTAAATTTACCTTTTTTTGGTGTTTTTGGTGCATGTTCAACATTTGTTGAATCTATGAGTTTAAGTGCTATTTGTGCTGAAAGCTTTTGCCGAAAATGTTCTTTGTGCTACTTCAAGTCATTTTGTAGTGCTGAAAAACAATTTAGATTTCCACTAGAATTAGGAAATCAAAGACCACCATCTTCACAATGGACTGTTACTGGTTCTGGTGCAGCTATTATTTCAAAATCTGGTGAAGGACCATACATTACACATATTACACCTGGTAAAATTGTTGATATGGGAATAAAAGATGCTAATCATATGGGTGCTGCTATGGCTCCAGCATTTGCAGATACTATGAATTACTCACTTTTTAGATACTGGTAGATCTCCTAGTTACTATGATGCAATTATAAGTGGTGATTTAGGACATATTGGAAAAGAAATTGCTATTGACCTTGCAAAATCTCAAGGATACAATATTAAATCAAATTATAATGATTGTGGTGTACTTATATTTGACAAAAACACTCAGGACACTCACTCTGGTGGTAGCGGATGTGCTTGTTGTGGTACGGTTTTTTCTGGATACCTATTTAAACAATTAAAAGGAAAAGAAAAATTAAAAATTTTATTGATTGCAACCGGTGCATTAATGAACTTCTACAAGTTCTCAACAAGGAGAAAGTATTCCTGGTATAGCACATGCAATTAGTATAGAAGTTTAAAGTTTTGGGTATATCTTCTATAAAACCCAAATATATTTCAAGGAGTTTGCTTATGAATATAGATTGGATGAATGTATTTAACTGGATGTCTTTATTAAAGTGTTTTGTTGTTGGTGGAATTATTTGCGTAATTGGCCAAATATTAATTGATAAAACCAAACTAACACCTGCTAGAATTCTTGTTATTTTTGTAACTACTGGTGCAATTTTAGGTGGGCTTGGAATATATCAGCATTTAGTTGACTTCGCTGGTGCTGGTGCAACTGTTCCTTTAACTGGTTTTGGTTATAACCTTGCAAAAGGTGCTATTGAAGGTATTAAAGAATCTGGTCTTGTTGGTGCTTTTACTGGGGGTGTGAAAGCTTCTGCAGGTGGTATCTCTGCGGCTGTATTTTTTTCGGTTATATTGCCTCTTTAATTTCAAAACCTAAAAATGAAAAAACAATAAAAAAAAGCTATTTAGGATTTTAATTTTAAATTATTTTCCTAATAGCTTTTTATTTTACTTTTTATATGCTTTTTTGCAATTTCTGCAATTTCTGTAAATGCTTTTGGATCTGATACAGCTATTTCTGCTAACATTTTTCTGTTAATAGAAACATTTGCTTTCTTTAACCCTGCTATCATTTTACTATATGTTGTTCCATTCATTCTTGCAGCTGCATTAATTCTTGCAATCCATAATTTTCTAAAATTGCTTTTCTTATCTTTTCTTCCAACATATGCATATGTTAATGATTTTAAAACTGCTTGGTTAGCATTTCTAAATCTGTAGCTTTTTGCTCCATAATATCCTTTAGCTTGTTTTAATATTTTTTATGTCTAGCTCTAGTTGTTCTAGCTGTTTTTACTCTTGCCATTTATTTTCACCTTCCTTATTCTTATTAGTTACCATAAGGTAATAATTTTTTAATTGTATTTTCGCATGTTTTATTTGCGTAAGCATTTTGAATTCTTCCTGATTTTTTTTGTCTTTTTTTTGTCTTATTTGCTAATAAATGTCTTCTGTTTGATTTTGTTCTTTTAACTTTTCCTGTTGCTGTTAAAGAATATCTTTTTTTTAGCAGCTTTATTTGTTTTTAATTTTGGCATAATTATAAACTCCTTTCGCTTTTTATTTGCTTTTATATTAACAGATTTTATTTTTCTGTTTTTTAGCTAAAATAGTAAACATGTTTCTTCCTTCTAATTTAGGTGACTTTTCAACAATTGAAACATCTTCTAAATTTTCTATAAATTTATTTAGAACCATTTCTCCAGCTTTTGAATTGTTTACTTCTCTTCCTCTAAATCTAACAGTTGGAACAAGTCCATAAACTTGAACATCGAAAATGATATTAGAGTGGCACGAAAACCTTTGTTGTCATTGGCATTGCCAGAATTAGCGTCCCAACGGTACCCTGCTGGACTAGTGTTCCAGACATCTGTACCCCAGTATTTACCACCGCGTAGCACTACCGTAGTAAAAGCAAACAGTTTCCCAGTTTATCCCTAGTCAAAAATTTTGCTTTTGACTATATCATCTCGGAGAAAAATATTTCTTTTTTTTAAATTATATGTATTAGCAGTTTCAAAATAACCAATATGCCCCGTTAAGTATATTCTGGCATCTTTAGATGTAATCTTTCCTTCCTTTATTTCATTTAATAATTTTTTTACCTTCTTTTTGAATTTCTTTTTTCCTTTATCTCTAATTTTTAATCTATATTCATTTATTTTATAACCACAAAAATTTATTCCTTGTTTAGATTTAAATATCTGTGTTTTTTTATTTAAAGAAAGGTTTAGATTTTCTTTTAAAAATTTTTCTATTTTATTTAATATTTCTTTAGCTTCTTTTTTAGTTTTTACTAATATAACTGTATCATCCATATATCTATAATAATATTTAACTTTTAGCTCATTTACAGCATATTGATCCACTTCATTCAAATATATATTTGCAAATGTTTGTGATGTATAATTTCCTATTTCAAGTCCAGTTCTTCTATTTTGAGCAGTTAAAATCTTCTTTATTAGCCATAAAACCTTAGGATCCTTTATTCTTCTTTTTAATATTTATATAATATATTTTTATCAATACTATTAAAATATTTACTAACATCCATTTTTAATACATAATATTCCCTATATTATTTTTTTTTCATTGAAATCATACCTTCCAACCATTCTTCCTATTTCAGCAAGTTTTGAAATACACGTCTCATAGTTCTTCTTTGTTATTGATTTTTCATCATTTAAAATTCTTACCATAGACCTATTATAGCTGATCAATGCATCAATTTTATTCAAGTAAGAATAGGCATTTTGCCTATCCTTATTTAAATAATGAGCATATTCTAACATTCTTAATGAAGAAGTTTTTATTTCCGAACCAATATTAAATTTTTCTACCCTTGGTATTTTTACAAGTACTTGATATGTATACTTTATATAGTCTTCTATTTTAGGAATTAGTATCAATGTTCCCGATGATTTGTATCTTTCTAACGGATCATTTACCATGTTTTTCTTTCCTTATGTTCTTATTTTACTTTTCAGTTCATTTTATAAATGCATACTCTAACATTTTTTGTGCAGATTTTTTTTTCTTTTCATTTTTTCCTCCTCTTCTTAAAAATTAATTATTTCCTTTTTATATATTTATAAATTAAAATTTAAAAACTATTTTGCTGCATTTTTATATTATATTTATTTATTGTTTTGCTTAGTAGACATAATTTTAGTACATTCTACATTTATCTAATTTAGTTATAAATGTATTGTCATATCAAATGTGTGTTTCAGCCCCAAGGCTTTTAGCGTCTACTATTTTCATCTTTTGATTCTCCTCTTTCGTTCGTTTTGCATATCCATATTATAATAATTTTTCACATTTTGTCAATACTAATTTAAAAATACAAGTTCTATTATTTTCTTAATCTTTTTATGTATTTGATCTTGTATTTAATCCTGTATTTAATCTTTGGGCTGTGTTTACTGGTTTTATTACTTTTCCACTACTGTCTTTTACTTCTTGACCTTTCCAATTTCCATTAAATCCTATTATACTTGTTGCATAATTTTTTCCTGTTGTATTTTGTATGAAATTAATCGCTGTATCCCATGAATAACTTGAACATAAATATGTTGTTGCTCCTTCTCCTCCACCTATTCCTTTGGCCAATTCATATGCTTTACTCCATTTTATATTTACATATGGTTCTTGCTCTGCTTTTATTACTGCTGTTTTATTATCTTTTCCTACTTCATATCTCCCTATATAATATCCTCCA
>VOFC01002661.1_pt1 | contig 16453 bp, 22 predicted proteins | sample 5384161 | NCBI WGS metagenome assembly VOFC01 (sample SAMN12384722, study PRJNA508395) | human gut metagenome | isolation source: healthy gut B | host: Homo sapiens | reverse complement strand
ACAAGCTACGTATTGCTGATGTAGACCGGCAGTACTGTGTTGAGAAGGGGGCGGATAGGAGTGTGGGGGAAGATGATGAGGAGGAGCAGCAGGACAGCTGTCTGCCCGTGCAGGCGTCTGCAGATCCGCTTCAGAAAGGGAGCCGCCAGATAGATCCCCATCATCGTATAGAGATTGAACCACATGTGGCAGCTTTTGGCCTCGGTTCAGCAGTGGGAGGAGAAAAGGCATCAAGGGAAACAGGCACTCGTGCGTAGGGCATCGCAAGCAGATAGATCAGGTTCCAGGCGCATAGGGGGAGCGCCAGCCGCAGAAGGTGTTCCGATAGAACGTGGACGGGATGGTATCCGGGGAGCGGAGGATCGAGATATCCGCTGATCATGAAGAAGAGGGGGACTCCAGTCCGGTTCAGCGGGTTTTGCAGGAGACACAGATGCAGGACGAGATGCCGTAATAGACCGGGTTGAGAGGATGGGGACATGGCGTGCAGGACGATGACAAAGGATGGCAATACAAAGCGCAGACAATCCAGATAGGGTAATCCTATGTTTCATAATATGCTTCCATCTTAAGCGATGAACTAATGTCTATATTACTTCATTATATAATATGCCTGACAAAAAGCCAATGCAACAATAAATTATTTTCAGTATGGGGGGCGCATGATTCAGTCATGCGCCCCCATGTCAGTGACTTTTTATTTCTTCTCTAGGCCCATTAGGTTACGATCAGCTTGCTGTTGTTGTCTCGTCCCTGTAGCTGATATCCGCCTTTTTCCGTACTGCCGACAGATACATCAATGAATTCATCATTGAACGCCACCGCATACTGGTTAAAGGAAGAATTATAATTCCACGCAACATAGCTGTCGCTACCACGCTAATATAGCACTCCTAAAATGCGGTTCCTGTAAAGTACTCTCCATTGTTCAGATTGGGAGTGGATTGTCGTTAAGGAGTCATGCGGGCAGAAGGAGATTGTACGATAAAACTCATTAGAGCGACTGGCCGCAAACTGGGAATCTTTATATATTTTTGCTACACTTCTCCACATTATTATAGTACACTGTGAGGTAATCTTCCCCATCCTCCTTCACCAATCCAACCGTTACATTTCCTCCGCCGTTGATGTTGGCGGCATAGGAGTGGCGCTCAGGGTCTCAAACTTATCTAGTGTGTGAGCTGCAGATTGCGTACCACTTATAGAAGATCCAGACTTCGAGCTGGAGTGTCACATTCAAACGTATTGGTCCCAGAATGCATACCAGAAATACGCATTGGTATTATTGGTCAAATTGGTTCGAATCCTCGCTAAATTTACAACAATCTCTTTAGCAGCTTTTATTTTTGGTATTTCCCTGTCATGTGGAAGAAAAGGTCGCCACAGGTCAGTAGCCGCCAGACGCCTCCTGCTTTTCTTCATAAATGGCTTTGAGGGAAACATCGCTGTGTCTAAAGAACGTCCTTACCTTCTGCTGTTAGAGACCCAAATTACTGAGCCGTCAACTGCCTTGCTATATGCAAAAGATTATTCAACCACGTCAGCATCTTTCCATAGCTTCCAGTTGGTAAGGCCAGGAAGCACCTCTCCAGAGAATAGTTCTTGGATTTAAGCCGACTCTCCATAATACTCTCGTTAAACTGATAAAGGTGATAGGTATTAGAATTGTTAAGTCCTTTTGTAAATACAGTGGTCCCCATTTTTTGTCCTTTTTATCACCGTGCCCTTTTGCCATGGTACGGACAGCATCAAATGCTTTCCATAAATAGTATCATATTCTTTACCAGCAATATAATACTGTATCCGGTCTAAACGCCATGATTATTTACTCCTTATATTTTATTTTTAAACGCGTTCATTTTATAAGGAGTCAGCCAAACATGAAATGTACCTGAGCCAAACAATTTTTTTAATTTATTTAACATATTTTCCTTTCACTATCAGTAGAAATGGTGCCTCCGAAGTCTGAAGAGCAGCACCAATTACTTGACCGCTATAATGTTTCGATATAAACCAGAACCCAAGTTCCGTACTTACTTTATCCTGACATTTTCCAGGCACTTCACCCCCTTATTCGATCTTTGATATGGGTGGCCAGGTACTCCATTTGACTGGACAGTGCTTGGTAGCGGGCCGCCAGTTTCCTCATCGCTCTCACTGAACTCTACCCCCCGCTGGGGCACGGACAAAGACCGCGAAGTCCTCTGTCTGGAGTGCCCGCCGGCTCGCCCCGGCCATCACTGGCCGGTCGTCCTCCGCCCACACACCGGGATAGCAGTCGATGTAAAACAGGGGGCCCCCGTGGCCCTCCTTCTCCAGCGTCTCCCGGTGATAGATCGTGATGCAGTTCCCTCCATTTTGGTGCGGCAGATCGTACTCCTCCTCCAGCTGGATCAGGCCAGCCCATTCCACCGGGAACTCGATGGTGAACCCAAGCCGCTGGTTCACATACAAAAGAGCACTTGACTCCACCGGGAGTGCGATCCCTGTCACCTCGCTGCTGTTCTCCTCCGGCTCCTCTTCGATGATATGGGCGATGCTGATGTCGCTGCTATCCTCGTCGTTCACAGGGGGCAACTCCGTCTGGCCGCATGATACACAAAATGTCAGCGGCAACATGACAGCAGCCAGTATCAGGTATTCCCTCCATGCCCCCCAACCGATATTCCGCCCTTCTGCTTCATTCTTTTCACAACCGCCCACCCCTTTAACGAAAAATGATCGAGCCCTTTCTATTATTATAGACGGTCAGTTTTCCCAAGTGCAACATATCCACGATATTTTTTCTGCTTTTTGACCGCGGATCGTGCTGCGGCCCCTCAAAAACTGCCTTTGTCCCAGAGCGGGGACTTGCGGGCGATCCCCAGCAGCAAAGCGGGCCTGGATGCCACGGTTGCATCCAGGCCCATCTCTTTTGTGTTTAGAAGCTTTCAATCGTGGAATAGGAAGTGCCGTCCTCTACCAAGATTTCATTGAGTCATAGACATTCGCAGAAATCTTGACTCGATAATCATTGGCCTTTGGAAATAACCCATCTCTTTATTCATTCGGATATTTCTCCGCTGTCACTCAATCCATGATGGTCTTCCATGTGGTGCCACTTTTCTGTTGCAGCTCTAATGTTACTTCGGCTGTATATCCATATTCTATATTACATGTTCCAGAACAGGGAGGCATAGCCAGAACTGTTAATTGATAGTTTTGCATTGAGATGAATGTGGTGCTGTACCTTTGCTGATGCCGCAATGACCACCATACACAATACCAACAAGATAGCACAGAGTTTCCCCTGACATTTCTTTCATTTTCATTGACTACCATGCAACATCTTATTTGAGCCGTGCTCACAGATGAAACCAGAATTTTGGGAAGCACAGCTGCATTTTTCGTTGCTTACCAGTGAAGCCCCTCCGCAAGTTTCAAAATATCCTCCAGGAAGCTTGGGGAGCGCCTTCTGCTACTCTCCTGATGCTGTGATTTGAATGATATAGTCATTTTCTTCATCCAGCCATATCAGAAGCCTCTTATATCGAATTTGCGGGTCTTTTTCACATATAACGACGCTGAATATCCCTGAACTTCCACATCAATTCTCTGAGAATCTTCAGAATCAAATTTGTAGGAAGACGAATCTACATATGATGTCACGGCAACATTGATACAGTGGTGCCATATCATAGAAAAAGATACAGATCTATCTCCTGCCTCCTCCCCCCAGCCGTTATCCCCAGCTGAGTATCCCACTGGGACCCATTCAAAACCAAGTCCATAATAATAGGTCCACTCATCGTTCTTGTTCCGCTCCTCGGTGACGGAAGTCCGTGGAGCGGCCCCCGTCCTCTCCTTGAACGTGATCTCGGTGTACCGGTCATAGGTGTTGATCACGGCGTTGGAGCTAACACTCAGCCAAACCGTTCTGACGCCGCCATCGCGGTCGTCAACGCAGCACCCACCATCCAGCATAACGGCAACGGAGACCCGCTGTACGACCTTCCATGTCATTTTTCCAAGTTTCTTCGCCTTTTTCGATTAAATTTCCTCGGCGAATGGTTGCTCACAAGCCGCCGCCGTGCGGACTCCGGCACCTCTGCTGCCGGAATCTGCCTTCAACCGCTCATTCAGCTCCAGGGCCTGCTTGCCCTCCTCCTCGGCCACTGAATCCGCCAACAGGGCAAACAGAGCATCTTCATACTGCTCCGTCAGCCGCTCGTGGTTAGTCATCCTCTTCGCTCCTCTTCATGATGTCCAACAATTTTCTTCTCGCTCGGGTCAATTTCATCCGAATGCTGTCAGGCTTGCATTTAAAAGTCCGCCGCCAATTCCTGTCACTCTGAGCCAGGATGTATTTCCCCTCAAAAGGGCACGCTCCTGAGCTCCATGCTCCAGTCCCTCTCTCAGTTGCCGAGCCATCTCCTGCCCCTGATCATCCTCCTCTCTGATGGGGATCATATACCGGCGCAGGGGCATCTTCCCCCAAGGCATCCAGGCTCAAGTTTTATCTTTCCCCTTTGTTTTCTCCCGGGAGGATCGAGATCCTTCTGTGTTTCTTACCGTAGTTGCAACATGTACCCGGCCTGAGCAGCCTGGGCAAGCCCAGCTAGTCTCTCCTGCTTTTTCAATCAGCTTTTTCAGGCTTCCTGTACCACGTCCTCCTGCTCTGTCCGGTCGTCGATATACCGCCTTGCCGTGGCAAACATCAGACGTTCATACTCATAGTAAATCCCGGTAATAAATTCCTGTTTTTCCTGGTAGCCGCTCCCATTTCTTTTCTTTCTCTCTGTTTTTCCATTTAGAATAACTCCTGTTTTGTATCTCAAAATCCTTATCGGCCACAATATTTTTGCGCCGTATGTCTTTTCCGTCCCTTGGCGGATTTTAAGAAAAAGTGGAATTTTGCTCAGCACATGTGCCTCATCTCGTCATTTTGAATCGTTACTGTTTCCCTTCCTATATTAATAGACAGTTTTTTTTTAAATTTGCAACAGCCTAGATTCACTTTTTTGGAAATTTTATTCCAAAAATTTTGTAATTCAAGAAAAAATATAATTAAAAAGGGCTTCTGAAAAAAATTTCAGAAGCCTTTCTCCTATATTAGTTAATTTTTTAAGGAACGCGCTTTTTATTTTCGACCAAATGGCCGCAAAGTATGTTGCAATTTTGAATTCTAAATCGTCTTATATAGTTAGAAAGGGGAGGAATTACATTTATGATTAAAAAAGTCCATATTCTTTATACTCCTTGCGCTCTTGTTGATAATGAGTGGATGGGGACCAACAGCCAAGCCCCTAACAGCTCCGCCAGCACCTCTGCTCCGACTGAAAGCTCAGGTTCCGCGGGGAGCACGCAGCCGGACCAGGAGGGATTCCTGACAAATCAGAACGAATCTCTGACTCATGCGTCTGCACTGGGCCTGTATGAGAGCTTAGATGTATCAGAGGACCAGAGGGTCGAGATACTGGACATGAACGAGGACTACATATTTCAGTGTAAATTATGACGCTTTTTGAAATTGAGCTCACCCGCGAGGTCGGATTTACATACATGAGCGAGAAATTAGTTCTCCTGGAACATCCGAATATGACTCTTGTTTCAGAAATCCTACTCCCATCTGCGGTCTACTGTGTACAAGGGGCTCTTTTTGATGATGGCTATTCATACTCCACTATCACAATATCTGATTCCATCGAATCTGATTATTCTATCTATTATCATTCAAATCAATCGGAAGCTCCTGACGCGCTGATTGATCATGGGAAATGCTATGCAGTTGATTTTAACATTCCTTCTCTGCTTACGATGGACTCTCCGCAAAATCGTGTACAGCTATACCAATTTGGAGAACGGCACACTGGGAATCAGCACAATTTTGCCTGGTGGAAAATTGAGATCCAACTTTGAATACGCTTTTTACAGATGATGGCCTTGGATTCCTGGGAAATTTGAAAACCAACGGCAACCAGTTTATGATATTTTTGAACTGATGGGGTCAGAGGTCTTCTGCTCGGTGATACGCAGTCCGATTGCAGCTTCCTTCCCAGTGCTGAGGGCGAACAGATTTTTGACTATTGCCTGCTAGAATCCACCTTTTGTGTTCTCTGAGACGTACAGATATCAACTCTATCGAGTATTTAGAAGAACGGGATTTTACTGGCAGTACCATAAAATCTATGAAATATCCATCGGTTTACCGAATGGTTTCCGATGGACAGGACTGTGCCCTGGGAATCAACGGGAAGTATCAAATCATTGCGATTCGTGTTGAGGACCAAACAGCAGCGATCTATCGAGACACAGAAATGACTCTGCCCGTGCTGTTTTACGAAATCAGCGACGGAGCCTTCGGAGCTCATTTCTACAACGCTGTTTATGGTCCAAGGTCTCTGAGCACATTCACCTTCTTCTGAACTGACACTCCATATTTATGAACACATATCTTTAAAAAGCAAAAGGCACAGGACTGGTAATGGATCAGAGTTTCATTACCAGCCCCTATTTTTATAAGCATATCACTTGCCGCGCGGGCCAGATCTCTTTATTCGTTCTTTTCAGACTCATACTCCTTCCGTATGCCTTTATTTTATGGGGTCAACAAAACAACTGACCTATCCTCAAGCCGCCAGTCTTGTTATACGAAAAACTAGGGAAAATAAAGGGCGGCATCTCTGAATAGAGAGGTGCCGCCCTCATTTTGCAAAGTTGTTTACTAAGAATTTATCCGTCTACAGACTGTCTATATAGTGAACACTGCGAAAAAGTTTGTGTTGTCCAGGTATTGGTCCTTACCACAACATCCTCCGACTGCGTCAGCTGTTGCTTCCGTACCAGACGATGTGGCCGAAGGCACTGCTGTATCCTTTCAAATCATACTTTCCATTCTTGACAATACTGTCGTAGATAGTATCTCCGCTCATATTCCCTTCAAATCAGTAATAATCTGATCATCCGTGATTTTCGGAGATGATCCCAATGTGTGTGATATTATCATTTCCTTTCGGATCAATAAAGCCAAATCCCCCCTTTGGGGAAGTTGCTCCCAACAAACGCAAAGCCTTCCGTTGAGGCCCCAAAGTTTAGAGGCAGTATTGGAGCTACCAAAATTCATATCAGCCTTGGCTCCACACTGGCGCACAAACCATGCACACCAATCTACACTGGATCGCTCATGTCAAAATGCTTGACACATTCTTTTTCAGATTCATGCCCACACATTCTTCCGCAACACTAATGAGAGTATCAATGGATGCCATATTAGTTCCTCCCTTACAAAATTTGTGAGCCGGATCACTAAATTGGACGTAACGAGACAATGCGGTGTCCAAACACGTTGTCCCGAATAATCCGGTTACAAATATAAAAAGACCATTTGAACAGAAAGAAAGTAAACCTTTTTCCAGGTGTTTTGCAGAATATAATAAAATGGGAGGAGATAATGACCTATAAAAAGGGTGACCATACGTGATCACCTTCGGAATGACTGCTCTCTAATTTTAGTATGCCTTAATCCACACTCCACTCATGACTGGAGGCACCAACGCCATAGGAGGCAACAATGCTGCCAGTCAAAGGAACAAGTGTCATTTATGCGCAAGTGTAATCTTCACACCACTGCCAGGGTCTTTGGGTTATCATTAAATTAACTGCCTGTACATTCTCGCCAAGATTCATTACCTGACAAGTATTAGCAGAGCCCACATACCAGTGGATGGTCCTATGTCTTACTGGTATCATTTTTGAATGTGATCGTATTATAGTTGTGCGCACACCAGTTCCCCAGATTGTTTAAATCTTTATTAGAGGAATTGGGGTCAGCCGTTAACCCACCCCTGAATCATCTTGATAGGAATCATCTCATTGCTGTTTCCATATCCACCTTGAGTATTAGAGGTATAGATATACGGCCGAGACAGCAAATCAGATACATATTTTGTCCCATGAGTAAATGTCAGATAATAGCCTGTTCCTTTCCCACTATAAACGGCGGGATAAGTATAGTCTAAGGTGCTATCGGCACTGTACGACAAGCCATAGGGAACGCCACCGCATTACCACCCACAGCGCTAGTAGATTGGTATGCATATACGGTTACTACGACACTTCCGCTGGTTTCAAACCGACACATCCCGGTAAACGGGGTCGAAGAATCTGCGGGTATCGCCTGAGAAGTCGCGATCCATGCCGCCTTGCCTGAAGCAATGGTAACGGAGGTCTTTTTCGAAGAGAAAAAGTTTTTGACCGCATTAATTGATTTGTACCATCCACTGCTGTCACCATAATTTTGGCATGTCACGGTAACGGACTTAGAAGATCCATTATATGCCTGTATGCCCACATAAAGTCTCTTTCCAGTGTAATTTGTGTGGGAGTAAAAGACTTCCGCCGTGCCAGAGATAGTCTGTTGGTTTAAAAATATCCATTTTCAGCCAGAGCAAGGCCCTTCCCATTTTTTCCGATGGCTTCTGGATAATTGGAATAAATCCAGGGGTTGCTATTTCTCGTAACAGTAAGGCGTGTCCGTTTCTCAGTGTCAATCGTTTTAGAGGTAGAAAGATTGCTCCCTGACGGAGATAGCATTTTTTGCGCTTACAGTTGCCATTTTTAAAATTCCTTTCTGTATGTTATTTGTGGCCTAGCAGCACCTTGGACTTAACGAAGGATTACGGTGTCCACCCGTGAATCCTCCGGCTACCGGCTACATACAGAAAGAGAATTGAAAATCTGAATTGTAAACTCAAGTAAAAAGTGCCTGTTGCAAAATGGAATTTCGAAAAAATTGGTCCAGTGAAAAGTTGCTGAGAACCGTCATTCAGGCGGTTCTCAGCAACTTTTTATGCATCAATTTTCTGCGTGGGTCTAAAAATTGCATCTTGCAACAGACCCCTTCGAGATCATTGGATCATCTCCAGCAGCTCACTCACATTCAGGCAGAGGTCCGGCCTCTCAAGTCAAACAGGGGCACTCCGCCCAGTTCCGTCTGGAATACCTGTCCATTCCGCTCCAGGCGCAGAGGGACAGAGAGATAGGCCAGCGCACAGCCGGGATACATATCCTTCTGCGGCATGATGTGCCCTATCAGGGTCAGGTGGTCCCCTTCTCGCTGAAATATCCGTCCCCCCCCTGCACGATTTGACTGAGGGAAATACACATCCAAAACAGGTTCCCGCAAGACGAGCCCTCCTCCCCGCTTCCACAGAAAGCCGATAGTCCAGAAATATGTCCTGGACCGCACTCATAGAGGTGAGTTCCCCGAAATCGCAGGAGCACGCCGATGCGTCCCAGTGGGCCACCGGGTCTTCCCCCGGGACCTGGGAGGGGAGTTGATATTGGACAATTCCGGCAGACCATGTCCCGAAGGCAGGGAGGATCGTCTTGACTGTGCAGGAGAGCCCGTTCACCTCCGGGGGATCGCCGGGCTGCAGGCTGGAGAAACGGACCGTCCTGGTCTCCCCCGTCCCACCCTGTGCGGCAGAGGGAGCGAGAATATCCGATTAGAAAGTTGGGATTACCCAAGATGAATCCATGCATTTCGACCTTCCCCACCTCGGACAGAGGGATCATCATCCACCCGCCAATGTTATAGACATGCTCCAGCTCATTGCCATTGAAGAGCACCCTGATGTCAGTGGCATAGTAGCTGCCCCGGACCGTTCCGGGAACCTCCCGGGTGATGTCAGGCTCCGGCATGCGCTCCGGCCGCTGGGCCGACGTGACCGTTACCCACCGGGTCTCCGGGTCCCACTCCACCTGAAAGCCGTATCCGGCCAGATCGCTCACCGAGACAACGGTGGTCCCGCCGATGTTGTAGGAGGCAATGGGGCCCCGTCTATATAGGTAACGATGTCGGTGGTATAGACGCTGCCCAGCCAGGTCCCCACAGGACCTCCTCTTCCGCATCCTCCGCAAAGGAGGGGGGCTGCCAAGAGGCAGGACAAGAGCAGCACAGCACACAGAAATCCAAGTTTTTGTTTCATAGACGGCTCCTTTCAAAAATATCAGACAGGCCAAATAGTTTTCTATATAGTAATACGATACACCACACCAAAATGCAACGGTTTTGTTAAAAAAATTCGGATTTACATTTTACTCGGAGGTATCTCCTTATAGTTTGCCAGAAAAAAAATATGGGCAAGAAATAAATGAAAGGATGCTTTTTGTATGTTAAACATTATTTTAAACTCATAAAATCATTTCATTTTTTCCGGGGAACTGATTATAAGACAATCTCCCGACAACGACAGCCCAAATCACGGAATACTGGTGCAGTTCATCTGCTCTCCGCCTTCCAGAATCACGACCTCCCTATAAGCATCAATTTTGCGGACCGCCCCGGTGGCAACCAAGTAATCTCCACCCTCTTTTTTTTTCCCGTCTGGCTGGAACCAGGTCACCGTTACCTCTGGATGCTGATCCAGCAGCCCGGCCAGCACCCGGAGCTGCCCGTTCAGTTCTGCCTGGACGCCCTCGTCCAACTCTTTTTTTTTGCGGCTGGGTCAACCGCCCCGCCTCCTGAAGGACCGCATCGTAGCCACTCAAGGCTGCAAAGGGAGAAAACTGCGCCGCCCGGTCATGGCGGGGCATCTGAGGGTGGACTGCAGAGACATAATGGGGCAAGAAGAGCATGTCGTCGTATTTCTCTCTCATGCCTGGTGCCCCCCGATCTTCTGATTTCTCTCTCGGCTGGTGGCGCCGTCCTCCAGCGCAGTCCCCTTCAAAAATAGCGTTCTTGCCGAATCTCCTCTTGATATCCAGCACGGTGCTCTGGATCTTTTTTCTCCCGCACCTGCTCTGCCTCCCCCCGGCGTTTCCCCTCCTGCATGATCTCATAGTCCACAAACAGGTCCATCTGCTCACAGGCATCTGCTTCCGGCACCTCCCGCTCCGGCAGCACATGGTTGGCCGTGATATTGAGTCGGCGAATCAGCAGTCCCGGGTCCACGATCCTGTGAAAAAGCGCGTCGGCGGCATCCTGGATCTTTCGCGTGGATGATGTGTATTTTCCGATGTTTTCTGTCCCATGACTGTGCTTCGGCACAAATCTGCCGTATCGATCCTTCTTAATCTCGCCCTGATACCGACTGAGGCGTTCCGGATCTTGGATGTTCTCAATATCATATCCCACGGTCAGAGTCAGCTGATCCGTTGCAAGCCCCTTTTCCACCAGCTCCAGGGCCAGCGCATCCGCCATCTCACGTATCACGATGCGGGCTTTCTCAGCACTGTATGGGCATTGGAGGACCTGACCTGATCCAAGGCTGTTGGATTCCGACCGATAGGCTTTGATGTCTGATATCGTGCAGGGCTCCCACCCCCAGGCGTGATCGATCAGCAGCTCTGCATTGATCCCGAACAGCTTATAGAGCAGGTCTTCATTGTGCAGGTCACCCGGGCCGCCGAGAGAGCAGCGCGCGATGTCCCCCATCGTATAAATGCCGTGCTCCGCCAGCCTTTTCGCATACCCCGGCCCCACCCGCCAAAAAATCTGTAATAGGGCGATGGGACCACAGGAGCTGCCGGTAGCTCAGCTCATTCAGCCTCGCAATGCGGACGCCGTCCTTGTCCGGTCGGATATGTTTGGAGACGATGTCCAGCGCAACTTTGCAGAGGTAGAGGTTGGGACCGATCGCTGCGGTGGCAGTGATCCCAGTGGTGTCAAGCACATCTTTGACTACACGCTTTTGCAAACTCCCACGGTGCAAGTCCGGTGGGCTGAAGATAGGGCGCGATGTCCATGAACACCTCGTCGATGGAATAGGGGTGGATGTCTTCCGGCGCCACATGGCGGAGGTACACCTGATATATGCGGGCGCTCCACTCCATGTAACGGGCCATGCGGGGCGGGGCCACGATATAATCCAGCTCCAGCGCAGGGTCGGCTCTCAGCTCCAGATCATTACTGGAGGCACCGGAAAAGACGTGGCCGGGAGCCTGCTGCCGACGCTGAGCGTTGATCTCCCGGACCTTCTGGATTACTTCAAAGAGCCGGGCCCGTCCCGGTATCCCATGCGCTTTTTAAGGCCGGCGTGACAGCCAGACAGATCGTTTTCTCTGTGCGGGTCAGATCTGCCACCACAAGGTTGGTGGTCATGGGGTCCAGCCTCCGCTCCACGCACTCCACCGAGGAGTAGAAGCTCTTCAGATCCACCGCGAGATATGTTCTTGCTTCCATAATTCTGTCCCCTTTTCTGATAGTCTATCCTAGCATTTTGATTATATCACTGGGGTGGCAGCCACAACACAGTTTTGCAAAATAAAACTACACAGGCATATAATGCACAGCATCCACACAATGGCTGCTACGGTTGACATTGTAGTAATTTTTCCTTAATGTTTGGGTTGATCTCTCTGGCGTAACACAACCAGAAATTGTTTGTCGGAGCTGACTTGGCAATGTGACTTCAAAAGTCTTTCAACCCCTGAAGTAATAAGAATAGAAGAGCCGGCGTGTTATTTCGCGGAGAAATAACACGCCGGCTCTTCTTATACTCTTGCCGCTTTTAGGTGACTTGCACCCTTTACCAAATTTATAAGGTGACATTAGTGTGCGGCCCATTTTCAGCCACAAAAGCATCCACCTGTTCCATATAGTCCACCAGAACCGCTTCCAGTGATGGCTGATCAGTCACCCAAGTTTCGTCATTCCAAGCCAGCTCAAGCGCCACATCTTCAATGGTAGTCTGATCATCTTCTGTGAGTGCTATCTGCTCACGGGCTCCGAGCATGCTCTGTATTTCTCCCTCATAAGTCAGCCGGTAACCGGTCAGCACACGGTTCTCAAAACGCAGTTCAACAGGAACCCCCTCATGAACAAACTTCGGATACACGATCTCTAAATCGCCGGAGGAAGCCGAGGCACAGGCCAGATATCCTGTATCATTGGAAATCTTTATAATGTGGCTGTCCACTGCGCTGTCTCCATTGTCCAAATAGTTCTGATAATCCGCTTCCTGTACGAGATCAATATATAGGCCATCGTAATATGGCCCCGACGGGGACACACTTGAAGATTCAGGAACGGTCATTTGGACCATTCGGATAAACATGGCTGTCATCAAGGCTATTGCTATGATCATAAACGAGATAAACGAGGCCATAGCTCCCCATAAAATTTTTCTTTTCATACGTTGCTCCCTGTTCTTTTAGATAAATTGATTTGCAGCTGGTGGCCGAAATTATAGCACAGATAGGAAAAGCTGTCCAGTCAAACCCGACTATTTATCTGCACAGGCAAAGTGGAAGGAGAGATACTGAAAGAGTCAGACGCTAAAACTGCAAGGCTTTTGGAGTCTCCAGTAGAGAGAAAATACGGCTCAATTTGTTTTGCGCCGTAAAAAGCGCAGAAATCTGGGCAACTGCTTGGTCACACCTCCAGCTTTCCGTGGTTCGTCTTTTTCGTAGTCGAAATCATCAGGGCAGTCTGTGAGGATATGGGTCATCCAGGAAAGCGTTTGATAGTCAAAACCAGTTTGTTTGATTTGTTCATATTCAGATTTGGTATATATGCACTCGTACACAAAGGCAAGGCTTAAAAAAGGCTCAACAAAGCCTCCCAGTGTGACCGAATAGACCGGCTCTGGTGGATCGTACATCCAGACATAGCGCCACTCATCTGTGATATCTCCTTTGTCAATCCATTCCAATATTTCAATATGATAGCACGGTTGCTCCGGAAAGAACATTCCCTCAGACACAAACTCCCCTCCGGTATCTTGTTTTATATTGCTATCATACACTGGAATCACCTCTTGTCAAGGCAAAAAGAAATAAAAGGGCTGGAATATCGGTAGTCCAGTCGGGTAAGAACGCTTTGAGTGCTGGGGGCATAGACGTTCATGTCCACTCTAAGCTGCATTCCTAGGAAATGGCCCCACACCGTCCAAAACGATATGGGGCCATCTTTGTGAAAACTTATTCGATTGCGTTGTCCTGGCAGAAATTCATAAAAATCTGCGCCACCTGAGCGCGGGTTGCAGCTCCGTCTGGGTCGAGCATCCCGTCTCCAGTACCAGAAATCAGGCCAGCATTTACTGCCCACTGTACAGCCTCCAATGCCCAGCCGGAGATGGATGCGGAATCACTGAATTCCTGAATGGCCATACCACCCTGGTGGGGGAGCATATCCTGCCACCTGGGCATAGTGATAGAGAATCAGAGCCAGCTGCTCTCGGGTCAGAGGGGCGTTGGGGCCGAACATTTCCTTTCCCATACCTGAAACCACACCGTTGGCAGTTGCCCAAGACACCGCATCGGCGTACCAGTCGCCGCGGTTCACATCGACAAAGTCATTGGAAGCAGATACAGTAGGCCCCCCGCCAGGGCATACAGGATCTGGACCGCCTGGGCCCGGGATAGAATCGCATTTGGGGCAAACTGTCTGTCGGACACCCCGGTCATTAGACCACGCTGGGTCACATACTGGACTGCATCGTAATACCACGCCCCTGAGCCACATCGTAGAACACATTAGAGGTACTGGGCATCTCCACTCGCACAAAGTGAGCGTCAATGCTGACGCGGCCGTCAGGCATGATAAAGGTGTAGGTATTCTCGTTCCGCTGGGTGAGAGCAAGTTCAGTTCCGCCCTCGTTAAGCACGACAATCCGGTCCAGTTCATAACCACTATCCGAGTCCACTGTGATGGCCACACGAGTGCCAACAGATGCACTGGTGGGCCGCACGGACACATTACCGCCTCGGGTGATCACGTCCACGTCGATACGATAGCTGGGATCGCTGGAAGAATCGCTACCAGAGAGATGATCATCATCTGTAGGTCTGTCAATGTAGACCCAGTGAGCATAAACTGTGGTTTCCTTTGGTAAAGACGGTACTCGTTGTAATCTGTACACCGCCGGTAGGCTCAGTAAACCAGCCGTCAAACCGATAATTCCCGTCTCGAGAGGCAGTGGGCAAAGTATCCAGTGTTCCGTCCGTCCCGGTCTCCATGGACGTCTGGGAGGCTGTACCGCCATTTCCATTGAAAATAATTGTGTAGGTTTCAGGTGGGGACGGGACAATCGGCCTCAGATTTATCAGGGATTGGTCTATGTCCGCTGACACTTCCTTATTGCCAGAGGTAATCAGACTGTATTCTTCTGTTTCCGATTGAATAGCTTCGGGAATATTTTGTGTATATGATTGTTCCTTCACCAAGGGAACATTGTAAAATGCAATCTGCCTCGCCGGGGTCTCGCAGCCGGAAAATTCAGTGAGAGTAATATCCATGGTGCCATTGTCTGTTGCTACGTATTTGATCGTGTATAGGTCTTCCAAATCCGTAATATACTTTGTTTCACCCTTTACAGATAGGCCGAACTCATTGGAACTTTGAGTGACGACATCATTTTCGATTGAACCGCATAAATCACCATTCTGATTGTAAACAAATACATCGACAGGACAGGCAATTTTTGCGTTGGTTGTCGGCCAGACAAGGAGCTTCCAAACTTCGTCCTTAAAGGTGGTTTCCATCTCCTCAAAAATCATTTTTTTACAATGTCATTAAAAAGGAAGTCTGCCACTTGATTTGCTGAGTTCCCCACACTTCATTGTATTGTTCTTTAAGTTCCGCTTCCACGAGTGAATATGCGGCAGAAGAAAATGCGCCCACATCTGTTCTTGTTCCCTGACCTAAGAATCCGCTTATTTGATCAGCACGAACAGGTTTTTCTGAACGTAATATTTCATAGTCCACTGTAGCCCAAAGTGCAAAATTTTTTTCCGTGCAAATTATAGGTGTGGACTTCGCAGTTAAACTGCACAGTAATTAAGCCATATTTTGGCGTTGCAATTTGGTACACCAACGGCACAGTGTATGTACTAGCAGAAAATTCATCCGGAATGTATTTGCCAATGACTTTATCTACAATATCGTTGGATATTTTTTCTTCCAGGGTTTCCTCTGGAATATTGCTCATGACAATCACAGAAAAATTTCTTTTTCCAGCTGGTCGAGCGCCTCTCCCTGAGGCCGAATACCTCATACATTGTGTTCAGGTCTAATGAGAGCGCTCCATTGATTTTTTCCAGCTCCGCGCCGGCCTTAGCGGCAATATCAAGGACATCCTCCTCTGAAATGATGTTATCGGGATACCGGGCAGTAATAGAGCAGACGGAAGTATCCTGAAGCTTTTTCCCATCCCAGCGCTTTCCCTGCGCTTCAACGGACACTTGTACATTTTTTCTCCGTCTTGCCTTCTGGGAAAGCGTCAGCATATTCCGAATTATCAAAAGAATAATTGGGGTTAACTGCAATATTTGCCGACATGGTCACAGAACTCGTTCAAAGCAAGTGTAGTCGTATTATCTATCGTGGTTTTACAGTCATTGACGAGAAAATGGTCCTCATATGCGTCGTTGGAGAACACCAAAATTTCTCAACACTCTCACTGCTTTGCTCAGAAGGGCCCCATGCGATCTCAAAATCCGCGTGATCCAGCGTAATATTGCCGTTCCACTC
>VOFC01006403.1_pt1 | contig 16456 bp, 16 predicted proteins | sample 5384161 | NCBI WGS metagenome assembly VOFC01 (sample SAMN12384722, study PRJNA508395) | human gut metagenome | isolation source: healthy gut B | host: Homo sapiens | reverse complement strand
TAAGCCCATGGCAAACAGTAAATGTCAGAGAGCATACTCCTACGATCACAAATATGGCTGCATATTTGGCTTTCATCGTCTTGTTGTTTTAGGGTGTTGGGTAGTCGTTGTAACGGTTTTTGTATTCGTACCTTACCTTGTCAAGTACTTCTTTATCGTATTTGTCAAGATACTTGTGTTCATTTCCGTCAATGGTATCCCAATCATCATAACTTTCCCAACCTTCAGCGTTCTTGTTATAGAAGATCTTCACGAAATCTTCCGAAAATCCCTGCTTTTGAGGAATTGCGCACGCTCTTCAGCAGTATCTCCGTGTTTCCAGGATTCTTTGTACCAATAATAATGCTTTGCGTGTACGCATTCGTGGGCAATAGATGCCGAAAAAGTGCCGTCCACAGTGCCGTCGTGCAAGTAACCTGCATTGTCCTCGTCTTTTCCTATAAACAGCTTGTTAAAAACCGTCCTCGCCAACAAATTTGCTGTTTATGCTGATTGTGTCAGTTCTTGCATCAGTGCTCATGGCGACTTCATCTTTGTCTTCCGCCAAATCGAATGTCAGGTTTGAATAGCCATTGACAAACTGCGACAGTAGGTTTCTGATGGTTTGGCTTGAATACAGCAATTCGTTCAGTTGCGTAGCAAGTGCAGGGTTTTTCATGATGTTGTCGCTAAGCTTGACACCTGGGTAAGGTTGGCTTGTAACAACTAATCCGAGTCCGGAGCCAGAGCCTCCTCCGTCCCCACATCCGCATCCGGCGGATACCATCCGCTTTCACCGCATCCGCACCCAGAACCAGAGCCGCATCCACAGCCATAAGAGGCATAACTGTCCGCTCCATTAAGAATTTGTTGAACTAATTCGCCTGTAACAGGCTTCATTTTTTTGTTATCCATTTGGTAATGAATTTAAGAAATAAATAATACAGGTGTTTTTTTGTTTGGCATCGTATAACAAGGGGGATTCCTGCGCCGCTTTGCGTCAGATGTTTTGCATTTCAAGATGCTTTCGTGCACATCAGCATCTTTCCCGACGGTGGGAGAAAATGCGTTTCGGGTCTCCCACTAATGATGCAAAGGTAAATGTTGCTTTTGAAACAGTCAAATGTTTGCGAAGATTTTTTTTGTAAAATATTTTTTCGACAAACGTCGCATTGCTTGAAAAGCAGTGTTTCGCATCGTCAAAAATGCCGCAAAATGCATATGCGGCGTGAACCGGCGCGGGTTATACGACCCGCGCCGGAAAGTTCATGTTCTTAAAATTGGCAGTCCTGTTTGGTGCATTTGCATTTCCGACATTTCTTGCATTCGCACGGTCTCAAGACGTACTTCAATTCCTCGTGGGCTTTCTTTATGCTGTCGTTGTAGGCTCCGCTAATGCGGTAGTGGATGTCTATATCGACAGAGTTATCGCTTTTGTTTTTTGAGGTTCGCCGTTTGTTCTGCTTCGCGAGTTTTTGTTGATTTTCCTAATCTGCTTGTCAGACCATTTCTCGTATTTTATGTTTTCAATCCTTTCCCTTTCTTTCTTTTTGGCGTTGGCTTTCGCGGCTGCCACGGGGTCTTTGGGGAGTACGTTGTATTTCTCTATCGGACGGTATTTCTTGTATTTAATACCGTATTTTACCGTGCTTTTGTATTTCTCTACGGGGTAATAGGTGATGTCTGCAATGTAGCATTTGACGTAGGGGCTTATTCGTGCCGGGTTTCGTGAATGTGCGGTGAGGCTTTCGCTTTGTAGCGGATGCACTGGCTGTAGTATTTTATTCTTTTCATTCCATAAACCAGACCGCGCCTCGTTCCTGTATCGCCACTTCCCATTCTCATAAGGTCGTCCACGCTAAAGTTGTATCGAACCGTAGCTCTTGCCTCGCAGTGTCTTGAAACGCGAAAGGTAGATTTTGGTATGGCAGACAAATGTGTCTTTCGGCGTTGTTACGTGTGAAAAGCCGAAATCATACCAAGAGCCGCTGTTGTCCTCAAGGCTTTTGTCGTAAAAAGCCGCTTGCCTTGTCTTTAAGAATTGCGTTGTAGTTGTTTTTCCTGGCGCAATTGTCCTGCTGCCGTAATTAGCGGCAATAAGGCTAATGTTAATGAAATGGCGGTTTTCTTAAGTTTCTTCATGGTTCTTTTATTTGCCGGTTTTTGTTTGCAGAACATTTTTGTTTGTTTCAGCGTCCGAATTCAGTGTGTTCTGTTTCCACTCAATCAAGGCGGACTCCTATAAGAGCCTTGTTTATAGTGTATTTTTTTGAGCTGCTCCAAATGTACTAATTGCTTTTATATGGCAAAATAAAAAAGCGGATTTGTTTGTGGGCTCTTGATTAACTTTTGAAAATCGTGATTGGATTGTCGGGATATTAGACGTGGCGCAATTCGGGCGTATTGCATACGCCCTGAATTGCGCGGATTATGCAATGTTGTGTCGGCGGTTTGCGGTGCGGTTCATGCGATGGCGTACAGGGCGTATGCAATACGCCCCTACCAAATGACACAAAACCAAACACCGCGAAAAGCCACATAGGACATAGGAAAACTATGTCCTATGTAGAAAAAATTATGTCTGATATAATTCAAACTACATCAGACCTTTTTTTCACGTTGTAAACGTCTGAAAAACAATTCCTTATAACGAAGGTATTGCGTTTGGCTATTCTTTTGAAATCAAAGTTTTATGTGATTTTGTGATGTTTGCCGTTTCTTCGGCTGCAATTTGGCGGCAACGGTCGTATATGCCATAAGATATTCCACCGCTCTTTTTGTCAGAACAGGCTGGTTGGTGGGACTGCAACCCTTAATGCTTACAGTCTTGTTTGGTGCAGTCGCAGTTCGGTTTGGTACATTTGCACTTTGGTCTTAACACCATTTTAAGTTCTTCATCTTGGCTTTTGGGTATTGTGCATATAAAAGTTATGTCTTTTGCCTTGTCCTTGGGCTGCACCATCTTCTCTTTCGACTTGCATGAGGGCAACAATGTGGCTATGACAAGCATGGTCGTGATGTATTTGATCCCGCTCATAAACTTAACACTTTTTTGCTTTTGCCATTTTGTCGCGCTCGGGAATGCTAAGTTGCGCGGCGCGAGCCAGTTGCTGCGGCTCGCAGTCTATTGCCTTTCCCCGGGGATAGAGTATTTCGAGCAGAAAGAGGCTCGGACCTACGGCAATGCTCCCCGTGAAAAAAAAGTCGGCACGGGTCATGCCGTCTATTTGGGCAAGAAATCGTTCCATTTGTTTGCGCTTGGCATTGGCGGCGGTATGCGTGAAAGAATTGTTGTAATAGCCCTTTTCCTCGGGCGAACAGAGAGAAAAACCAGCGAAACTGCGGATAGTAGGTGCGCATACGCTCCAAAATGGAATAGTCATCGGTAAGGAGCAGTACATCTCGTAAATCGGTGTTCTCTGTCAGAGCCTTGGCAAAAAGTGAAGGCTCGTAAAGCTCAACTTCCGTAACCTTGTCGCCGCCGCGTATCTGTGTGGCGGCATAATGTTCGGGAAGTGCAAGACTTTCAAGGTGAGAGTCCACTGCTTTTTGGGTATCGGGATTGAAACGCCAAATCATCGAGGCTATATCCCGGAACACTTCCAAATAGTTTCCCTCCAATCCGAGTCGGGGTATGGATATGCGGTTGCGCACAAGGTGTGGCGGAATGTCGGAAGTGGAAAGAACCCCCGCGCCATAGGTCATGAAATTCTCAATGCGGCATAGCTTGTTGTTCACAGCCGTTTTCAGTTTCCATTTCAAGAGGCTTGCCGCTGAAACATTGGGGTTGAGGCTTCGCAAAGTGCGCAAGTCTTGGAGCGAATGTACGTTGAGGCGCGAATGATAAGCATCATAAACCTCATTGCAAAAGGGCAGAAAATAATCTTGCCAGCCTTTGCTCCAACCGAAATTGGCTCCGTGGCTGTACAGCTGCAACTGAATTTCGTGTTCAAGGCAATAAATAACTGCGTGAACAAGATATTTGAACTCTGCAAAGAACCCTGCATCAATGCCAATGCGAAAGACGAGCTTTTTATTGAAGCTTTCGTTTACTTTGCGATATAATTGTGCCATTTCATTGGCTTGGACTTTTGAAATCATAGCTTGGGCTTTGGAATAAAGTTTAACAGTTTTGTAAGCAACCATGCTGCGGCAATGCTTATGACGAGATACTCCGTCAACATGACGTACACGTTTCCGCCGTAACGGGGATTGAGAAAGCAGCGAACCACAGGGTGAAGCACGAAAAGCGATGCCGAAATTCCGCCGAGCCATTCGAAAGGTTTGCGAACCCATAGGTCGGTGATGCTTTTAAGAGGAATGACGAGAAAGGCAAGTGCCAAAGGTGCAAGAATCCATGCAAACACGTTGAAAAGCGATGCCGCAAACACAAGGACGCATACAATATATATATATGCGTTAGTCTTTATTCCGTAACGCGATGTCCAAACTCCGAGAGCAAATGGCAGCAGGCATGCAAGCAATGTGTAGCGCATATAGTGAAGCATGTCTTGCGATTCGTTGCCGAAAACAGTTACGGCAAGCACTTGCAGAACAATGCAAACCAATGCGCTCGCAATTATAGCTTTTTTGCCCCGCCCAAAATACCACAGGCGATAGAGCATGTACATCTGCATGGTGAGCGAAAAGTACCACCACGGTCCGAGAAGCAGGTCCTGCTTTGGGATAACGCCAATGTTGGCTTGAGGAAAGAAGTTCGACAAAAATCCGAACAACCAAACAATATTCATATACCCGTGCCGCCAGCCGGTGGTGAACATGGTTTCGTATATATAGAGCAACAGCACGCCCCACAAGCATCAGTCGCCAAAGTTTAAGGGCGTTGTATCGTGTGAAACGCCATGTAGAAGGGAAAGTATCGGACTTGCCGCCGGTTTTCTCGTATTTCTTAACCACGCCGTAGCCGCTGATGAACAGAAAAACGGGTACGCCGTAGCATCCAAAGTATGAAAACAAATTAAGAACCAGATGCGGACCGCCGTTTCGCAAGATGTCAATCAGGTCTACGGAGTTCTGCACGCTGAAGTTGTATTCGTTTTCAATAACACTGCCCGGAATCCAGTGGCAAAAGTTATGGAGCACTATGGCAAGTATTGCAAAACCTTTCAGAAAGGCGGGAATCGCGCCGCGAAACTATTTTCTCCATGTTTTTCTGAGTTTTCTGTCGACCGTCATCAGCGAATCGTAGTCCACAGAGCGTTTAAGGATTCTTTTTTCGCGAGTCATTGAACGTCGGATTAAGCAAAATCGCGCCGCGCATCATAGAGAGGAGACGAAATTCCTGCAATACCCATAAGCAAATGAGGCAAATCGTCGGTTGAGAAAGCTTTGTCCGCAGCCTTTCGCGCCGCATTGTAAATGTAGGAATGCTCCTTTTTCGCACGAGGCGAGAACCATATTTCAAAAAGGAACTTCGAATTCAGAAAAAGCTATGTCGGCAGACACGTCTGCATTGTGATCGCGTCCGTAAGAATGGATTCTGTCGAAAACTTCTTCGCCATGGTCGGGCAAATAAATCACCACGGCGTCGTCATTCTTGAAACGTTCGCAAAGTTGTTTCACCACGCGGTCATTATATAGGGTGGCGTTGTCGTAGTCTGCTATGATTTGTTTCTCGTAAACCGTAAGGTCGTGGCGGGAAGGGTAATTGCCTGCAGTAAAACGGACATCGCTTTTGCCGAAACGCTTGTTGTATTCCTGATGTTGCCCCATGCCGTGAAAAATAATGAAATTGTAGTCGCCGCAAGGGAACTTGTTTATTTCTTTTATGAGTTGCAGGTCGTAAGCTTTGCGATATTTGTTGCGATAATCGAAACATTTCCTCTCAATTTCCTTGTCGTTAAGAAAGAAACTGCCATTGAAGTCCACAACTCCCAAATTGGGGCTTTTATAAAACTGACTGGTAATAAAAGCTACCTTATATCCCGCCTTTTCAGGACTCCGAATAAGAACTCCGTCAATCCACGAACCCTTTTGGTCGGTAGAGTGGTGGAAAGCACGTCCTTGAAAACATTGCTCGTAACATTCCACGGCGTTACCGCATCTTTGAAAACTATAAGGTTACCCTCATCTGCCATTGCCTTCTGGTTTGGCGTAGTTTCGAGTTCGTAGCCATAAACTTGCGAATGGTGCTTGTTATAACTCTCTCCGATGTAAAGTATTATGTTTTTTGACGGTATGTTTACAGCTGTCTATTTTTATGTTTCTCATGTTCTCGCGCATACGTTCCAGTTCTTGCGAACTAAGACTAAGAAATTTTTGTGGAGAAAACAATTCTGTAAAAAGGAGTATGGAATGCGTGATTGTCCGCGTGCTCTGCCTCGTCGGTGTCGTGGCTTGTGAAAAATTTTATCATTTGAATCTTTTCGCCTCCCGAGCATATAAAGCACGCCACAACTATTATGGGGATGGCTATGTTGCTTGCAGTTTTCAGGACCTCTGGCATTGCGCCCGACAAAAAGGCGGTGATTCTCTTTTTTGAATGTTTCCGCCATGGCGTTAACGGCTATCATGGGCACGTAAACAAGCAATATTTTCCACAAAGCCCATCCTTTAAGATACGAAGCAAGAAACTCCGACGTTTCACCGGGTGTTGTTTCCATTACAAGCTGTATGGTTATCGGACCGAACATCAAGTGAAATCTTTCATGGACAAAACCTTCGGCTATAACGGCTGTGTATCCCACGATGTACATTATGGCGCGAATCCAACGCCTTGCCTTTTTGCGGAATGACGCACAGCAGGGCGCAGACAAGGTAAAGGTCGGCAATGTTTTCAAGATAGAAAACGTATGTCGGCGTATGTGATGTGGGCGATTCGAGTATTCGTGCAGCCACAAAAGCAATGTACATGAACACAAAAAACACATATTCTTTGCGTAACGGGGTGGCAAGACATCTGAACGCCTTATATATATTGTATGGTTTCATAAATTGCAAATCTCAGCAAAATTAGTATTTTCTTATAAGAGTGTGGCGCGTTTCTTAATTATTTGTGTGCATCCTGTCTGTACATACGTGTGAAAAGTTTAATTTTGCAATCTATGGCAGAATCATCGTTAAGAGAAAGAAAACAGCCAAAGGGCTTTTCTGGGGAGGCATCTCCGGAGGCGTGCAACAGATATTGGCGTTGGTGATAGGCATTGTGCTGGCTCGTCATCTGCTTCCCGCCGACTACGGAATGGTTGCCATGCTCACGGTGTTCTCTTTGTTGGCTGCCAATCTTGAAGAGAGCGGTTTTACATCGGCTATAGCCATAAAGAAAAACGTTGGCGACCGAGACTATAACGCTGTTTTGTGGTTTTCGCTCATCATGAGCGTTGTGTTGTACGGTGTATTATGGTTTGCAGCCCCTTTAATATCCATGTTCAACCACACGCCCGAGCTTACAAAGCTTGCCCGCGTGTCGTTTCTCGGTTTTGTAGTTTCAAGCCTGGGTATAGCGCAGTCGGCTTACCTTTTTCGTAATCTCATGGTTAAACAGAGAATGATTGCAACCTTTATAGCCGTGTGCACGGCGGGAGTTGTGGGCATTGTTCTTGTTCTCCGGGGATTTGCATACTGGGGGCTTGTGGCGCAGGACCTTACTTATAAGTTCATGATAGTGCTTATGTATTGGACTCTCTCGCCTTGGAGACCCAGGATGCAGTTTGACTTGAAACCCATAAGAGAAATGTTCGGCTTCAGCAGTAAGATTCTCGCCACAAACGTTCTCACCACGCTCAACAACCAGTTTTTGCAGGCGCAGCTCGGACACTATTTCCCGCGCCACGAAGTTGGGTTGTATTCTCAGGCTAACAAATGGAACACCATGGGCTATTCGCTCATAACAACCACCATGTCCTCGGTGGCGCAACCGGTTTTGGCTAAGGCTGGTGAGGAATCGCGACAAAAGCTGGTGTTTCGCAAAATGGTGCGTTTCACATCATTTCTCTCTTTCCCCGCCATGTTCGGGCTTGCTGCCGTTTCTCCCGAATTTGTTCCCCTTGCCCTCAAAACGCAGTGGACAGCTTGTGTGCCTTATTTGCAGATTCTTTGTGTGACAGGAGCATTCATTCCCGTATCTCAACTGTATTCCAATCTTCTGATATCGCGCGGACGGTCTTCGAAGTTCTTCATCGGCACGGCATCAATGATGTTCATGCAGTTGGCAATAATTCTTGTGCTTTACTTCTGCGGCAGCGGACTGCTAATGTTGCTTTGCTTCATTGCCGGATTGCAAGTGGCATGGCTTATGGTGTGGCATTTCATGGCTCACAGGGAAATAAAACTGCGCTTCATGGAAACATTGCTCGACATATCGCCTTTTGCCGTTTCCGCAGCGGTTTCCATGGCGGCGGCATGGGGTGCGGCAATGCTCGTTGACTGCATGGCGGCTAAACTTGCGGTTAAGTTTTTGATTGCTGCCGTAAGCTATTGCGCCATAATGCACTTCGCCCATGCCGAAATATTCCGCGAAAGCGTGGAATTTGTATTTTCGAAACTCCGGAAGCACTAAAATGTCGAAAAACGGCGTTTCTGTATTTTTGGTAATCATATCGGAAAAATGTACACTTGACATATTATATATATGGTCTATTTTTGCAGTCGATAAACTATTAATTCAAAAAATCATGAGACGAAACGCATTTCTGCTCACGGTTATGATGTCACTGCTTGCGGTCATTACTTCGTGCGCACAGAAAAAAGACAAGAAAGTTATGGAAAAGAAAGGTGATAACAAGGTTCTCGTAGCTTATTTCTCGGCAACAGGAACCACCGAAAACGTGGCAAAGATGATTGCTTCTGCCACGAAAGGAGAACTGTATAAGATAAAACCCGAGAAAGAATACTCGGCAGAGGACTTGGATTGGACCGTGAAGACATCGCGGTGCAGCCGAGAAAACGACAATCCCAAGTCGCGCCCGACCATTGTAAAGGACAAGAAAAACCTTGACGCATACAGTGTGGTTTATCTCGGTTTCCCCAACTGGTGGAATATGGCTCCGAGAATCATAAATACGTTTGTGGAAGCCTACGGTCTGAAAGGTAAAACTGTGATTCCGTTCATGACTTCGGGAGGAAGCGGAATAGAAAATTCCGTAAAGATTTTGCGAAAAGACTATCCCGATGTAAAATGGCAGGACGGTAAACTTCTCAACGGGGTAACGCAGAAGGAAGTTAACGCATGGGTTTCAAAAAACAGTAAATAAGGGAAGTGTATCAAAGTGGAGCCGTTCCGGGTGGTTTATAACACGGAGCGGCTCTTTTTTTGCGTTTTTCGCCCCGGTTTCGCGACATGTAAAACAGTGCTTCCGCATCAGTCGAAAAAACACATGGCTTATCGCAAAAAATACAAGGCACTTATTTTAAAATAAGTGCCTTGTATTTTAAAAATATATGGCTTGTATTTTTCGCGCTGACAGACAGTAAGTTACAAATGAGGCATTTTGGTGCGTTTTTGAACGTTTGAAAACTGCGTTTATGGGCTTATGCTCAAATACTTACGGGAGAGTGTTGACCTGTAAGCCTGATGCTTTCCTGAATTTCGCCTCCGTTTTGCATCGTAGTGCTTCTGCCGACAGTCTTTTGCGTGTCTGATTTTGAAAATTTCTTATTGCCCGGGTTTTTGCTCCAAGTCCACAATCACTTTCATTGATGTTTCGCGGTGTGAATCAATAAACTTATATGCGTTGTCGTATTCCTCAAATGCGAAACGGTTGCTTATGAGCGGTTTGAGGTTCACTATTCCGCGCGACACGTAGTCAATGGCTGTTATGTAGTCTTCGTGGCGATACATCATTGATCCCACGAGCCGCAACTCGTGTTCGCCAAGGTGGAACATGCTCAGCGCAGGGTCTTTGGCAAACACGGCAACCACCACAATGTCGCTGCCTTTTTCAATAGTTGCCATGAGCGAGCGTATGGACGATTCCACGCCGGCAACTTCAAAACCTACTTGATAACCTTCTTTGCCAAAAAGTTCTTTGACGGCTTCCCCGAGCGGCTGCTTGGTAACGTTGAGCGTGTGTTCCCTATGCGCCGCATTCGCGCGCTTTTGCCAACCTCAGGTCGCATACATCGGTTTATGAGCACGCGCTTTGCGCCTCTTGCCTTGCAGAACTGCGCCACAAGATTCCCTATGGTTCCTGCTCCGCTTACAACAACGTTTTTGCCTTTTCACGTCGGTGCGTGCCGAAGCGTGCGCACCCACTGCCGACGGCTCAATCATTGCCCCAGAAGTCAAGGCTCATGCCTTCGGGCAACTTTACAACGCGGTCGTCGTCAACAACAAAAAGTCTTGTGCGCACCCGTCAGCCTGAAAAGCCTGCACACGCAGATGTTCGCACACATTATATTGCCCCCCTCTTGCACGGATTACACTCGCCACACACAAGTTGTGGGCGTGCCGTAATGTTGTCGCCGGGCTTGCACACCGTTACATCGCTTCCGCATGCCACAACAACGCCCGAATATTCGTGTCCCTGCACTACGGGGTAAAAAGTTGCGGGATGCAAACCGTGATAGGAGTGTATCTCGCTTCCGCAGATGCCTATGCGTTTGATGTTGACAAGCACCTGATGCGGCGTGAGATCCTCGGCTTTCGGTGCAGATACTTCCTTGAACTCAATGTGTTTGGGAGATACTAAAACTGCTTTGTCTCATTGTTTTGACTATTGTTTATGTTGTTACTGAATTGTTGATTGTATTTTCGCTTTTGGCGGTCATGGCATAAAACTCCGGCTATTTTTTCTTAAGTTCCGCAACTATGTTGTTGTAAACATGGCGATGCAACTTGTAGAAACACAGGCATAGAGCCGTGATGACCCATAGGGTGCCGGGAATGGTGGAGAAAGTGTGGCGCATGACCGAAATCACTTCCGCATTCTGCGTTGCGCCGGGCACATAGCCGGTTGTGTCGAGCGCAAGGGCAAACATCGCTGTGCCGAGAGCCATTCCCATTTTGCGATTTATGAGTTTTTCACCTCAATAGAGGTAATGATTTAGCAACGGTTCTAATTTCTACAATTTGCATACGTTTGATTGTCAAACAACTCTTTTTCATGAAATCTCCTTTTTGCTTTAGTTCCCAGCCTTGTTTTTCTGATGCACATTAAACTGAATGGAGGATGCTTCACTGCTTCTATCTTTTGCAACGGATTGTTAGAACAATCAACGATTGTAAGCAACGGATTCTTTCTGAGGTTGATTCTTTGCAGCCTATTTCCATGTACATCAAGCACAGAGAGATATTCAGTCTTGCTTAAAGACATTTGTTTCAACATTTGATTTGGACACAATAGATGCGTCAATCCCTTTACAGCCGGAAACGTCTATTGAGCATATTGCCTTGTGAGAAACAATATGGGGAATCCAGTCAATACGTTCTCCTCGTCTGTTTTTTTATTGTAATACAGTAATAGCCTGGCGATTGATATGAATGTCTTACCTGTCCCCAGTCATCCACTTTCCATTTTACTGATTCAGTTTCACCATCACCCCATTCAATTGTGACTATTGCATTCATCATGACCTTCAACTGAAGAACCATGTCGTTACATTTTTGGCAAGTCGCAAGTGTCAGACAGTCAACTATAGGGTTGAGCTTCTTCTTCATCTGTCTAAAAGCAATCTCCAATCGAAGTGGAAACAAGTCTTTCGGCTTATCTCCCCTGTAGAAGCTGTACTTGCTATACTCGCTACAATCTATATTTTTACGATAGTAATCCATCGCCTCCTGATAGTTATGCCTTTTCTCTGCCATTCTTCCCAACTGGTATTGGGCTCTGTTTCCCCAGTTGTAGCCGCTATCAAGTTCTTTGTAGTATTGAGCCCCTTTGTCGAGATTTTGCTCCACACCTTCTCCATAGGTATATAGATGAGCGAGTTTGTAGGTGATTTCTTGCTTAATCGCCCAATCATACCATTCGGTTGTCTGCATTTTCTCATGCAATGCTTTAAATAAAAGAAACGCCTTGGAAAATTGACATTTATCGAAGTAGTAAAGTGACACACGCTCCATGGAAAGAATGTCGCCTTTAGCCGCAAGATGCTCCAACACTTCCAAAGCCAAACTGTTACCTTCCTGAAGATAGTAGAATAGAGGAAAAATGGAAGCTATGCCAATAGTAGGCATCATTACGTACTATAGGAGGAAGCGGACTGTAGGGCTCTGTTGCTACAGGATGACTCATCAGGTGCTTGAACCAAGGATGGCGCATCATGTCGGCAAACGTAGGATGCTTGCCAAAAGCATCTTCACAAATGGCTTTTGAACATTCCGTACATCCCTTTCCCATGACAAAATCCAAAAGCACATACTCAACAAGGCAGATTTTTTGTTTTTCTGCCATAGACCGAAGGTCGGACAGGAGAGTCTTGGCTTCATCCTGTTCTTCAGCAAAATTCAGCCTACGTATAGTATTATGGAGTTCATCTTCGAAAATTTCATCATCATTCCTATCCGCAGAATTATTCTGCATATGGTGCAATATACCATTAAATGTTGCGATTCCCATAAGTTGATTTATTTGCCTTTTAGAAAAATATCATGGATATGTTCCTTCATGTCATCTAAAATGGCATGATAATACTTCCACTTCTCGGCATCTGTGATGCCTCTATCTACATCCTTGGTTGCTGTAGGATGGTAAGTCTTGTAAGCAAGGCTGACGCCTTCAATGTCGAGTTTTGCCACTGCGTCAATATCATTTCCAGCCAAAGGAATTGGCGAACCCTTTACGTTGAAGTTATCTTGGATGTAGCTGTAATAGGTGTTTTGGCCAGGACCAGTCAGGAAGATGAGAACATCAGGCTTCAATATCTCTATCTCCTGAGGGATGACATGGAAGTATTCTTTCTCCAAATCATGAATGCCAGAATCAACACCCTTGCGTCCACCTACAGACAACTTTGAAATGTTGTTCCAAAGGTATGCTACTTTCTTGTCGGAATACTGTTCGCCGAGAACGAAGTCTTTGATACCCGACATGATACCATTGAATCCCATGCTGAAGAACTTATTCTTAGCCAAGTGGTTGTCAGAATCTGTAAGGAAATATTCCCCTTTATAGTTGTCAGAATAGAAACGTTGGTATAGTTCTACGAAATCGTCCGACTGTATTTGAGTTCCATCATCCGATACAGGTATGGGCCAATTGAGGGCTTCTTGTCCGAATACCATAACTTTCAAGTCGGCATCAGTCCACCAACTCTCGTCAACATAACCTCCTTGGTTGTTATGTTCCAATGCTACACCCAGCATAAAAGGTGCTTGTACCTTGATGCCTTTAGCATCCAACTGTTGTTTCAGTTCATTCCACTTTGGCTCATATAAGTTAGCCAGTTGTTTTGTTAAATTGTTCATGATGAAAATGTATTAAATTAAAATTTACGTTCATAAAAAGAATATTGCCTCGATGACATTGTCTGACGAGTTCTGTATAGACCATGGCACAAACTTGCCCTCACCAATTTCGTCAAGAGCTTTTCCAAAGGCGTTCATGTAAGAAGTTCCAAGTTCACAGGCTTGTTCGAAGCATAGACCATAACACATGGCTTGTGCATTTGGGTCAATAGGAGCATCCTTTACAATGTCAGCAGATACAGCCTTTACAAAAGGATAGGGAACACTACATACTCTAAAAATCTTGTATCGTAAAAACTTATCATGCTCATATTAACCAGGTGATGATGTATAAAGCGAAGAAGTACTTCTACAGACTCTCTGTCGGTCATCATATAATTGTCCCATAGTTTCTGTAAATGCTTGTAATTGGCACATGGATGCAAATCTATCACAAAGCAAGTCTTCGGGTGTTTCATTTTTGTGACTATCGCATTTATTTCATTGAGATAAGCTTCTGCGTCATCAGTCACTATAGCTACCCACTCTGTGTCGGAATCTAAATCTTCCAACGAAGTTGTCTTCCAATCTTCCAAACTGAGAGTCTTTGCCAAGTCACCGAACTTTAAAATAAATCCTTTGTTTCCTTTGTACATGATATCTATATTATTTTGCTGTTTTGTTAGTCATTTTCATATAACTCCCACATGTCACTTACCCAGCCTTTCATTGCCAGACGTAAAGATTGTGGTTCCATCACTTCAATCATTGCTCCAAAGCTCAATAATTCCATAATGAAATCATAGGTAGGTCGCAATGTCAGTTCAGAAGTCTGCGTAGTCCTTGCAGGTGAATATCTCTTTCTGCGTAGGATGCAATGGCAGAGGACGAAGATAATGCTGATGTTGCCTATTTGCCCGAACCACAATGCGTTGCAATGGGATGGTCTCGTCTGTTACTATTCCATAGAATGAGGAAAAATAGGTGTTTGCATCAAAATTCTTGGGCATCGTGAAATGCTCTTTGGTTTCCTCAAAATTTTTCCAAACGGTCAAGCCCATAGATACGCAGATTGTTATCAACGAGATTCTTCGCCAATAAATACCATCTTTTTTTGGAACATCTTTAGGCAGTAAGGTTCTACAGAAAACGTATGAGAGGAGCCATGTATAAAACTCTTGTACGTCAACGTTACCACTTTATTACTCTTCATCGCCTCTATGATGTCTGTCAAGTAGTTACGGTTGGATGGTATTTCTTCAACAAGTATTCTGTCTTTCAACTGAATGCTTTGCGACAAGGTATTTGCTGTAGAATACGTATCCAGTAGCCAACGGACCAGCCCACCTTCACTCAAACATTCAGGGTTGGAGATGTAATAGCGATAACCACCTTTTAACCGGCATTCAATGTTCACGCCGAGTATCATCAGAATGTTTCCTTTCCATCGGTCGAAGGTTTGCCGTGGCAAAGGCTCTCCATTGCTGATGTTCTCGTCATGTATCCACTTGTCGTTGAGTTCTTTCAGCGACAACCCTCTATCTCCTTTGTTATAGAGTGTTCTTACTATCCAAATATATTTCTCCAATGCAGTCATATTTTGAATCTTTTTATATGAAAGATTACGCTATAAAAGATGTAACGTCTGTTGCATATATTCATTTATTTCTTGATTTTAGAATGTTTTCCGCCAATCAAAACCATATAAGGCATCTTGTAATTTAAAACAAGTGCCTTGTATTTTTTTTCGTATTGTCGATTGCTGAAAATCAACGACTTGACAAAAATACAAAAAATCTGTATATATAGTGTGTTTATTCACGTGTATATTCTGCGTATTATATATAATGTAGCAGACATGTCATATTAATGCTTCCTTTCGCAGTAAACAGGAATCTTGTATCAGCATTAAAAATCCCGGAAGTGTATTTCGTGTAGAACACAAGTCTTATTGAAGAAAACATCTCCTGTCGCTTGTATTTCTTCAAAAGCGCAAATAAAATCCGCATATCTTATGAAAAGGAAACATTGTCAAAAAAGCAGGAAGAACGGAAGATTTTGTAAAATTCTTCGTGAATCGAGTAAAAAGAGGTAAAAAAAATTTGTTGGTGTAAGTAGTTGTGCTAAAGGGCAAAATGGGGTATTTTGTGGTGGGAGTGCTAAAAAAAGTTCAAAAAAAGTTGTTGAAATATTTGGTAGTTTGGTAAAGTCGCGTACTTTTGCACTCGCTTTCGGGAACGAAACCCCGGGGCGCGAGTTCAAAGAGAGAATTACATAAACGAAGAAGACAGGAAGATAAGATACAGCGTTTGCTTTTTGCGTTAATAAACGTGAGAGGTGAAAAGTTCAAGAAAAGTCAACTCCTTGAGGATCGTTTTTTTAGGAACGGTTCTTAACAATACAGGAACGATAGATTGCCGGATTGGATTCAGTATAGAAAGATAAAAGATCAGATATACAACGGAGAAGTTTGATCCTGGCTCAGGATGAACGCTAGCTACAGGCTTAACACATGCAAGTCGAGGGGAAACGACAGTAAAGCTTGCTTTATTGGGCGTCGACCGGCGCACGGGTGCGTAACGCGTATCCAACCTGCCCCCAACTCCGGAATAGTCCCCGAAAGGGGGTTAACGCCGGATGCTGCAATTTTTCCGCATGGTGAAATTGCGAAATGAAAAATGTTGGGGCTGGGGATGCGTCCCATTAGGTAGTAGGCAGGGGTAACGGCCCACCTAGCCGACGATGGGTAGGGGTTCTGAGAGGAAGGTCCCCCACATTGGAACTGAGACACGGTCCAAACTCCTACGGAGGCAGCAGTGAGGAATATTGGTCAATGGGCGAGAGCCTGAACCAGCCAAGTAGCGTGTGGGAAGAATGCCCTATGGGTTGTAAACCACTTTTGCAGGAGGGTAAAATGCTTCACGTGTGGAGTATTGCAAGTATCCTGCGAATAAGGACCGGCTAATTCCGTGCCAGCAGCCGCGGTAATACGGAAGGTCCAGGCGTTATCCGGATTTATTGGGTTTAAAGGGAGCGTAGGCGGGGAGTCAAGTCAGTTGTGAAAAGCCACGGCCCAACCGTGGTCGTGCAGTTGAAACTGGTTCTCTTGAGTGCGCACGAGGACGGTGGAAT
>VOFC01004078.1_pt1 | contig 16459 bp, 21 predicted proteins | sample 5384161 | NCBI WGS metagenome assembly VOFC01 (sample SAMN12384722, study PRJNA508395) | human gut metagenome | isolation source: healthy gut B | host: Homo sapiens | reverse complement strand
CATTGCGCCGCGGGTGAACCGGCCGGGGATAAAGATATCGCTGGTGCCGTCCTCCAGCATGACAAAGGCAAAGTTTTTGCCCAGCTTTACCACCTTGCACAGCAGTGCCTTGTCGGCACGGCCGCTGCGCACGGTGAAGAACACGCCCTGACGCTGGCAGATGACGGCCTCGTGCACCAGCTGGTCCACGGCCTCCATCACCTTGCGGTCTGCGCCGCGATCCCCGCCGAACTTATTCTTCAGATCCTTTACGGTGCACGGCTGATTCTGGATCGCGTGCTCAATTTTATCGCGCATTGCCATAAAATATTTTCTCCTTCACTTCCGTGGCCGTGCATCTCCTGCGGAGCCCGCCCCTGCTGGGACGGGCGCTTTCCCTGTCCCCTCTTTGCGGCAGCCCGCAGAACCGGCTGCCCGCACTTTTTTCTGCACAAAAAACAGCCCCGTCCGTTCACGGGGCTGCAACGCCTTCTCAGCCTGCCAGACGGCCTGCGAACAGACAGGCCAGAATAGCGACCACAAAAGAACACCACGCCTGCAATGCGGGTGACCTTAGCCAGCATCTGATCCGCCGGGGTCAGACGTGCATTGTTGGCACCGCCCACGCTGCCGTTGATGGCACCGGACAGACCCTGACCGTGGGTGTGCTGCATGAGGGTGAGGAAAACGATGACCAGCGAAGCCACCAGCAGAATGGCACCGCCAACAATTTCGATAACAGACATGAATCGTAACGCTCCTTTTTCATTTTAAATACGGAAATCCACGCAAAAACTACAACTATATAGTAGCATAACAAAGCAAAATTGCAAGCGGAATCCGCATTTATCCCCGCCAGCTTCCAGCGCGGCGCACACCTGTGCAAAGATGGCTGCACCGGAATACGCCGTATGCGCACCGCGCCGTCCTGCAGCACCACAATGGTGTAGCGGGGCTTTTCTGCCGGCCAGAACCCCGCAAACCACAGGTTGCAGCGCTCGGTCCCTCCGGGGTGAACTGCCCGGTCTGGGCGGTGCCAGTCTTGCCGCCGCCCCGCCGGGTGAATGGCGGCATCCTGCGCGGTGCCCTCTGCCACCACCTGCACAACATGCGTTTTGCAAGCGCTGCGCTCTGCTCCGTGAATCACCCGTCCCCGGAGGCGGCTGGCAAAGGCTCCACCTCTTCCCCGGATGTTTCGTCCAGCGTACAGTCCAGCAGGCGGCGCGCGGTAAACACCGCCGTCCGCTGCAATGGTGTTGAACAGTGCCGCAATCTGCATGGGTGTCGCTAGCAGACTGCCCCTGCCCAAAGCTGAAATTGGCCAGCTGTCCGCTTTGGGCCAGTTCCTCGCGCAGTGCAGGGCTAAAGCTGCCTCGGCGGCCGTCCCTTCTGACAGCGGCAGGCTCTTCCCGAAGCCCAGCTGCCGCGGGCGGCTTCAAAAGTTTTGTGCGCCCAGCTGCCCGCCCCAGATAAAATAGCCGTTGCAGCTCTTTTCCAATGCGCAGCCGCAAGGTCCGTGGTACTGCCGTGCGGCACACCGCCCGCGCAGCGGGAAGATCTGCCCGTCCACCACCACCGCGCCGTTGCAGTCGTACTCCGGCGCAAGGCCGGCTTCCGAAAAGCGCAGCCGCTGCCAGCACCGGCTTGAACACCGAGCCCACCGCATACGCCTGCAAGGCCCGGTTCAAAAAGTACATGCCGCCCTTCCAAACCACACTTTTGGAGCCGAATCACGAATATCGGGAAACCCGCTTCATGCGTCGAAAATCACAGGTTGCCGGCGATCTGTTCAAAGGCTCTTTCAACCGATTCAAAACTGCTGTGCGTGTAGACATCCAACGTCACACTGGCATTGGAGTGTCCCATCAGGTATTGCAGGCTTTTTACATCCAGCCTGGCCTGCTGAACATTGGTGCAGAAGGTGTGTCGCAGCACATGAGGTGTAATGCGCGGAACAGGTTTGCCGTACGCCTTCTCAAACTTTCCCTGCACGCCACGCATATAGTTTTCCAAGTGCATTGCCACCTTCGGCATTCCAGACTTGTCCAGAAAGAGGAATCCGCTGCAACCATCCACCAGCGCTTCCACTTTCGTGGACGCTCTGGCTTACTACACGCCGCAACGCTGCACAAACGGTATCTGTCATGGGGACATTGCGGATACCACTTTTTGTTTTCGGCGGTGTGACAAAGTAGGGCTTTTCAGCCGTCCGGCAAAGCTGCCGCCGGACATGGATACAGTGCCGTTCAAAATCGATATCTGCTCGTGTCAGGCCATACAACTCACTCACACGCAAGCCGGTTCCCATAAGAATGACGATATCATCATAATAGTTGCCGCCATAGTCTTGAACGAATTGCAGATATTTCTCCTGCTGTTCTCTGGTCAGGGCATTGCGCACATAAGCGTCCTTCGGCACAACGTCCGACAGCTTGAACTTAAATGGATTCTTGCGGATGATGTCATCCTCCACCGCCATCTCAAACGCCGGTCTGACAACGCTTTGCAGGATTCCTATGGTGTTTTGCTTGAAACCGCTGTCATGCAGAAACACGAACCAGCCTTTCGCATCGGACAATTTTACCGTTTTGATGGCTTTTTGCCCGAAAGGGTCAGCATGAATCCGCTTGACCGCTGTGTTGTACGACCGAAGTGAATTGGGTTTCAACCCACGTTTCAGGTTCATATAGCGGTCAACCAGATCAGCCACCGTCATCTCTCCGGCGGCGTAGTCGATACCGTCTGCCAGATCACGCCACAGCTCTATCCTCTTTTTTCCGCAGCTCTGTCAGGGATTTAGCGTAAATACAACGCCGTTTCTTGTGGATATCGGTATAACGATAGTCATAGGTGCCGTTTGCTCTCTGGCTTTCGCCATCTTTCAAAACACGGCCCTTGCTATCCTTGCGCTTTTCAGGCATTTAGAAGCTCCTTTCTGTGAAAAGCGCATCTATAAGGTCAGTGTCAGTATAACACATCAACCATGCGATTTCCACCGATATCGTACAGAAAAGACGTTGCACAGTTCTCAAATAGAATACGTCATCTGAGAAGGTTGCCGCCAGATTGTCCGGGTCCTGTGGAGCGAGAGCCGAACGGAAATGAAAGCAGTCCCAGTAGATGTTGCCTTTAGCTCGTTCCGGGTCAATGTGCTCGCTGTTGGAAAGGTTGAAACTGCGGTCATTGTGCTTGGGGTTATAGGTGCCGTGGGTTCCGGCTCGTCCGTTGTGTCGCGTTAATTTCAGATAGACATCCCTCTTTTCCTGTATTTTTTGTGTACGGCCACTCGTGCGATCAAATCACAGAAGTGATACAATTCTTCTAAGCAACGGGTCTCGCATTTCAAGACCGTGTCTTGAAATCTTCTCTCGGTTCTGGCCAACCTGCTGGCCGGGTTTTGCGCGGCCCTCTACGCCGAGGTGCTTGCCCGTTGCCGCAACGCCCCCTCTACCCCGTTTTTCATCACCGCGGCCATCCCCCTCATCCCCGGCAGCACCCTGTATTACTGCATGAACGCCGTCGTCTCCAACGACCTGCCCGCCGCCGAGCATTTTGGGGAGCAGACCTTTCTGGCGGCGTTTGGCATTGCGGGAGGCATGGCCATCGCATGGTGTCTGGCCGATTTAAGCCGGAAGCTCCGGGGGCGGCTGTAAAGCGCGTGCTGCGCCGCGCCCCGGCTGCTTGACAAGCTGATTTTTTCTGGATACAATACAAAGAAAAAACCTCGGAGACGCTCCGGGAAAGGAACATTTGGATGAGATCGAACACGAAACAGGCCCTGCTGGTGACGGTGGTGGGCGTGACGCTTTTTGTGGCGCTGCTGCGGCTTTCGGACGTTTTGGCCTTTGCCGCGCAGCTGGTGGATCTGGTGCTGCCCATTTTGGCGGGCGGCATTCTGGCGTTGTTCCTCAGCGTGCCCATGGCCGGGCTGGAAAAGCGGCTGGGGCGGCTATTTGCCAAAGTGAGAAAGCAGCCCTCGGGCAAGGCGCTCCACCTGCTGAGCTTTCTGCTCACCCTGCTGGGGGTGGTGCTGGTGCTGGTGCTGGCCCTGACGTTGCTGATCCCGGAGCTGGTGCAGTCCTTCCCACAGCCTGTATCTGCAAATTGAAGCCAACATCCCCCGCTGGACGGCCTACCTCCACGCCCAGGACCCCGACATGGGCTGGCTGATGAGCCGGTTGGAGGGCATCGACTGGGAGCAGCTGCTGCACAAGGTGACCTCCGGCCTCGACACGGTGCTGGTGAACGCGGCGGGGGCCGTTTCCGCCACGGTGAATCTTGTGGTGACGGCCTCCTTTGCGCTGATCATCTCCGTCTACCTCTCGCTGGGGGCACAGAGCCTGGGCCACCAGGCCCGCACCCTGGTGCGCGCCTACCTCAAGCCCGGCCATGCCGCCTGGGTGCTGAAGTTCTGCCGCCTGTTCCGCCAGTCCTTCGCCAACTTCCTCACGGGCCAGTGCAGCGAGGCGGTGATCCTCGGCATGCTTATGAGCCTCGCATTCTCCCTCTTCCGCATTCCCTACGGCAGCCTGGTGGGGATGCTCACCGCCATCTGCGCCATCATCCCCTATGTGGGGGGCGCTGCTCTCCTGCGTCATCAGCGTGTTTCTGGTGCTGCTGGTGGACCCCCTGCTGGCGGTGCGCGCTTTGCTGGTCTACCTTGCGGTGCAGTTCATCGAGAACCAGTTCATCTACCCCCGGGTGGTGGGCAAATCGGTGGGGCTTTCGCCCCTGTACACCCTTGTGGCAGCCATGATCGGCGGCAAGCTCTTCGGCATCCTCGGCATCCTCTTCTTCATCCCGCTGACGGCGGTGGTGCTGGAGCTGGTGAAGGAAGACGTCTGCCGCCGCCTGCGCACCAAAGAGACGCTGCAATAAACAAACAGCGGCCCCGCAGACCTTTTTTTTTGCAAAGTCTGCGGCTTCAGCAGCTTCTCCTGCAAACGGGTGGCAGTGGTCTGCATGGTCTTGAGGAACTTGTCCAGCACGCCATCCAAACGGTGAGCGGCATACTCTCTCGTGGCCTGCGGAGCCTTGCGTTCCGGGGACAGCACCCACTTCTTCGTGTCCTCGATCATCCGCATATCCTCTTTCCGGGTCTCGGTGCGCACTACATCCGTCACGACTTCCACTGCCTTGTCGTAGGCCGCAGCCGAAACTTCATCGATCGGCGCTTCCATGTCGTTGACCTTGAGGGTCAGCTTGTCCAGCTTGTTCTGCTGGGCCGCAAGCTGCTCCTTTTGCTTGGCAAGGATGAAGTCCTGCTTTTCCAAATATTTGCGGTTGCCGTACTCCGCTTCTTCCTCCAATTCCAGCCCGTGCCGCTTGGCGATTTCAAATAGCATCTTCCGGCAGGCGGCATCAAAGGTGATCTTGCGGTTGTTCCGGCGGCTGAGGGGCTTGCCCGGGTCTGGCAGCTCGAAGCCCAGTGATTCCAATGCCTTTTCCTGCTGGGGTGCCACCTCACCGTACTTGTTCTCACAGTCGAACACATGACGCTCATGGATGTGGGGAGTGCTTTCATCCAGATGCAGTGCCCAGTCCAGCACATGAACATGGTCGCCAAACTTTGCCTTGAATGCCTCGATGAACTCCGTGACGATGTTCAGCAAGTCCTCTGCGGAAGCGTGGTCATCCAGCGTTCCAAGCTGGTAGATTGTCTCTTCCGGGCAGGTCTTGCGGCTGGACAGCAGGTCGGGAATGGAGCGGTTGCGCTCTGTGTGCCGGATCTTGGCGTTGCGCTCGTTCTGGCTTTCGATGAAGGCCGTGTAGCGGGTCTCGTAGAATTGCCGTTCCACATCCGAGAAGGTCGCCGCCAGATCATCCGGGTCGGGCGGCGCAAGAGCCGAGCGGATGCCGTGATAGCAGTCCCAGTAGATGTTGCCCTTGGCTCGTTCCGGGTCGATGTGCTCACTGTTGGCAAGGTTGAAACTCCGGTCATTGTGCTTGGGGTTATAGGTGCCGTGGGTTCCGGCTCGTCCATTGTGTCGTGTTAATTTCAGATAGACATCCCTCTTTTCCTGTATTTTTTGTACGGCCACTCATGCTCTCATGCTATTAATCACAAGAGTAATACAATTCTTCCAAGCAAAGGGTCATGCTCAAGATCAAGTCTTGAAATCTCTTCTCTCGGAATCGAGAGGTAATCCTTTTAGAAAAGGATTTATGTGGTTGTCATACTGCAAAGAAAGTGACCTATCGCTCCTTCCCTCAGTGGGAGATCATGGCGTTTGTCGCTTTCCGCTTAGAAGAGTTTGCTTTCGCTCTGCAAGAAAAGTATAACAGAGAAACTTGGAATCGAACAGGAACTGAGAGTTCCTAATTTTCGGTGAAAGTAGGAAGCATCGTTCCCATTTCTTGTTGCATCGCTATTCTTTCTTTGCGGGGAATCATTAAGATGCTGCATCTCTGTAATTATCATAGCACCTGAAATTGCAAAAGTCGTGGGCTTCGTAGGCCTATTATTGGCCCCCTAAGTGAACCTGTTTTGATTACTTTTCCCCGATTTTGGTATAAAGTTTAGCGGAGGCTTCTTTCATTTCAACAGCTTGCCGGGAGAGTGCGCAGCAGCGGAGCTGCTGGATCTGCCGCCATTTTGCGCCAGATAATACCCAGTAGGATATGACGCACAGCATCATATCACTGGGCAAGGCGTTCCCCTTGACTCCCTTCAAAGGGCTGCGGTCTCGCCTGTCGGCTCGGTCGGTGCTTCAAAATACCTGCGGCCTTTTGAGGTCGCCACTGGCGACCCGCACCTCTGCACTCTTGCTCCGGGCAAACTGTCCTGAACGGACAGCTCGTCCGGCTCCGATGTAACGAGAACTGACAAATTCGTCCGTTTTCGTAATCGTATAAGGTTGCACAAAAAGGCGGCCATCTGCACCCATGCAGACAGCCGCCTTTGGTTTTATGCTGTATTCTATTGGTCAATCTCTGAAGATCTTATCCAGTTCCCTTTTCATGGTGCCCGCCTTGGCAAATTCCAGCGTATCCGCCTGACGGATATGGTGGGCGGTAATGCCGTGCCCCTTTGCATAGCCCAGAATGTAGCTGATGGCAATGCGGTAGATGATCTCGGTGGGCGCAAGCCCATAGACCTGCTGGCAAAGATATGTTCCAGCCGGGCGTTATCGTCCGGGAAGGCTTGCCGCATCTTCTCGCTGCGGTAAAGGCGCTTGACGATTTCCGTAATGTACAGGCCGGACTTCATGTAGGGGTCCAGGAAGGTCTTGCCGGGGTCATCGAAGCAGCCGGGGTTTTCCTGTTCCAGCAGGTCCACCATCTTTTTCACCACCCATTTGGGGGTAAAGATCTGGTTGGTTTTCTGAGGCGGGATGTAATCGAAGATGTCCTCGGTGCGGCTCTCGTTAAAGTAATCCGCCAGCTTGACCTTCAGGTTCAGGAATTCCTCCACCGAATCGTCAAACACCACCGGGTCGAACAGGTGGCCTGCAAAGTGCTCCTCCTGTCCGGTGGTCTGGTTGATGTACGGCCCGCCGTCCCGCAAAAAGCGGAACTGCTCCAGCGTGATGCTGGTGACCTCCTGAAAGACCTTGTCCGGGATGATTTGGTCAAAGTTTGCCAGTGTCACAGTCTCGTCGCCGTAGGCCATGAGGAAGGACGGGATGGTGCGGGAAAAGCCCCGGAGATGGTCACGGACGGTGTCCTCGTAGCCCTTTTTCTCCTGCTCTTTCTGGTTGGTCTCCACGGTACGCACGATGGTCTGTTGCATTTCCTGCGCTGTCTGCTGGATGGTGGATTTCAGCGTCTCCATGAGGGCGGCGGTGCTCTGCTGCTGCTTTGCGTCAAACTCCCGGTTCACCTGCTGGCGCTGCTGGGCAGTGGTGCAGCCTTGCAGCTGCTGGGTGCGCTGGGTCTCCAGCTGGCTCTGGTCGATGCGGTAGTTGTCCACCACCTTGTTCACCGCCACGTCCATCTTTGCCTTAGCGGTGCTCTCAAACCGCTTCTGGTCGGACAGCTTCAGATCCCGACCATACTCCTGCTTTGCCTGCTCCACCATAGGAGCGATGATCTCCTTGGTGATGCTCTTTTTCAGGGGTTCCAGATGCTCTTCTTTGGCAGGAACCGGGGCATCGGTCAGGTCTTGCAGGGCGGTGTCCAGCGCCGGGGTGCTCTCGTAAATCTTTTCCCCGAACACATCCGCCGCCTTGCCGATGACGTAGCCCTCGTCCAAATCTACCTCGCCCTTGTCGTTCAGGGAGAGGTCTGCGCCGGTCTCCGGGGTGATTTGAATGGGCTTTGCCTTGGCTTCGCTGATGGGCTGGAAATTTTGCAGAATGTCCAACACCTCCTGCGGCGCACTGAACACGTTGGAAATGTTCTGGAACAGAAAATTGCTCTGGAAGCCCATCCGCACCACTTCTTTGACTTGATCTTCCGGGGATGCTGAGGACTTTTTCTGCATCCAGCGGGATCATCTCCCCTTCCTCGTCCTCGCCGATGACCGGGAAGAAGTTGAGCAGATTCTGGATGTGCGCCTTGCGCTCCTCGGTGTCGCCCTTGCCGCTGGCGGTGTCCTGAGAAAGGTCGTTGGCGAACTGCTCGTAGATCAGCAGGGTGCGGGCGGGTCAAAATCGAACACATAGGCGTTCTCTTTGCGGCGGAAGGTGCCGTTTTCGTGGAAAAGACAGGGGTTCTGAGCACGGAACGCCGCCTGCATATACAGCGCCGGGCTTTTCAGGTTGGAGAGCATCAGCACCGCCGACCACTCCGGGATGGTGACACCGGTAGTCAGCTGCCCCACCGACAGGGTGATGGTCTTTTCGTGGTGGGCGATGGCGGCTTTTACCCGGTCAAAGCTCTTCTGGTTCTCGTCCGTGTCGTCCAGCTTGCCGTCACCGGCGGCAAGGATCACCTCATAGTCCCGGAATACCGGGTGCGCCTGCAGCTTTTTTTTCGCCAGCGCTCTGGCGCTGTCCACCCGGTTCAGCAGCCAGAAGGTATGCTTCAGCTCGGCACGCAGCTCCGGGGTGGAAAACGGAAATTTGTTCTGGGTAGTCATGGCATCCAGAAAGCGGTCCACAGCAGCTTCATGCTCAAAGCTGCCGCTGGGCTTCACCTTAAAGAACTCGTTCAGGTCAAAGGCAAATTCCTGCGTTTCGCCGTCGATCTCCACGCCCTGCTGAATTTCGTCCCGGATGATCTCGGACACCTGGTAGGTGTAGAGGTTGAGCATAGGGAGGTTTGCGTAGGGATTCTGCTGCCCCGGTGCGCCCTGCCAGTTCCGCTTGGCGGCTTGCTCGTCCGCGTAGGTCCAGTTGAAGATAGCATCCCCGGCAAACTTGTCGTTCGCCAGCGCCTTGAAAGGCGTGCCGGACAGGTGCAGCGTAAACTTGCGGCGGATGCGGTCAAAGGCAAGGTCGGTCTTGTAGGTGTCCACGCCCTCGTGGGCTTCGTCGATGACCAGCACATCCCAGTTCAGCTCGGTCAGGTGTCGCAGCTTGTCGTACTCGCCGCCGAAATACTTGGAGCCTTTCATATCCTGCAGGCTGACGAACTCAATGCGTTTATACAGTTCCTCGCCCCTGTGCGGCAGCATCCAGATAGCCCTGCTCGTCCAGCACATGGGGCTGCCCGGCAAGGCATCCACATGGCTGACGAACAGATAGCCGGACTCCCTGCCCAGAAAGCTCACATAGTCGCTGTACCAGCTGTTGGCGATGGCAGGACGGTTGGTGACGATGAGCACCGTCTGTGCATCGACCTGCTTGCAGAAATCGTAGACGGAAAGCGTTTTGCCAAAGCGGGGCTTGGCGTTCCAGAGGTATTCCCCGCCGGGGTGGCTCTGGTAATAGGTCTTGGTGTCGCGGACAGCCCTTGCCTGCTCCTCCCGCAGGGTGTAGGCGATGGCTGCATCCAGCTGCACCCGGCCCCGGTTCATGCGGAAATCCTGAAAATACCGCCGGGACTGCTGCCCATCCAGATGGAACCACTCGTTTTTGCGGTCGTTCTCCACGTTCAGCTTGCGGAGGTAGGCGTGGAAATCGTGGTCGGTGAACACCTCGCCGCTGCCGTCATCGTAGACGGCATTGCCCCGCCACTCCTCGTGGAACAGCACATCTGCGGTGTGGGTCTGCTGTTTCAAGCGTTTATCCACCGACTGCTCGGTGTAGCCGATCTTCGTCCAGCCGTTGTGCCGGGCAATTTCCGGGGTGGTATAGGCGTAGATCATGGGCACCACCTGCCGGGCAGTGCGCAGGGTTATGCCAGCCATTATGCCATCTCCTTTATCATTCCTTGAATATAGTTTACTTCTTCACTAGACAAATCATACTTTTCAAACAGTTGTTTGTCTGTCCATTTTCTTGTAAAATCCTGACAAGGAACAAATGCGAATGACGCTTTGCTTAACTGCTGCGTCATTGCAATTTGTAGGATAAGAAATCGAACAAATTGCGTCTTTAAGTAATCCATATAGTTGGTTGCTTCTTCTTTTGAATCAAATGCTCCCGCCACAAGATACGTTTCGGAACATATTTCACCCGGCTTCAAAAGCTCCATCGTCGAAAGAACACGGTACTTTCCATCCTTGGCTGGTTGTCCTGCGTGTTCTGCCGTAAGACGAGAAATGATAATTTTCCATTGGTCAATCATTTCTGCTCCAACCCTTATTTCGGTACTTTTATATGGGCCACGTCCTCCATTGTATCGTAGTGTGATATCACCGGTTTTCATTGGCTTTGCTGTTGTTGCAAGTCCAAATGGTTTTCTGCTGGAAACCACTTTATCCAGTGTTAATTCTCCATCTTCTTTTACTTTTTTTTGACTATTTCGGATGCAACTGGATAGCGAATAAATGTTTGAAACTCATTCAAATCTCTGTATGCTGTTGTAGCTTTTCCATTACGATAGTTTGTATACTTACACTTACCGTTATATGCTTCTTTCCAGACAAAATAGCAAACGCCACCTGCAACATCTACATTCGGAAAAACATCTAGCGAATTAGAATAATCAACCAATGTTGAAATATGTCTATCTCCTAGCATTTCCTCTCTGAACTTATCTAGTCCTTTACCACCGGAGTACCATTTTGCAGGAATAATCAAGCAAATTGCGCCGGGATGTGTAGTTTGATTGCTTCGATAAAACGATTATAGATAGGCGTTGCACTTACGCCGGCACCGCCATCACTTATCTGATACGGCGGGTTTCCGATGACATAATCAAACTTCATGCTGGTACTCCCTTCCTGAATGGTTTCAAAGTTCTGGGTCGTTCCATGGCTGCCCTTGCGCCAGTTTTTCACTTTACAGGATACCGTGGGGTCGGATCTTCCACCGTGCCAAACATGGAAAAGAGATCAAGCTGTTCTGTCTCCGGCTGGGGCTTGCCGCCGGGCACGGACAGGCGCAGGCCGTCCATCTGCCACAGGTTCCAGCTGATGATGTTGGCGATAGGCTGTAACTCTTCTTTTTGTGGGTTTGCGCTGCCCGCGGGCTTGCAGATGCTCTGCATAGGTCAGCAGCAGGTTAACCCTCGCCAGCAAAAGGTTATCTCCCTGATACTCATAGCCGTAGGTTGACTGCACCGCATGGGTGGCATATTTGCGCCACTCTTCCTCTGTGGCGGCGTTCTCGCTTACCACCCGCAACTTGCGGTCCAGAATGCCAATGCGCCGGGCTACCGGGATCATCTCGCCGGTGGCGGCATCGTACCGGGACGCCAGAAAGGGAGCTTCGCCGCAGGTCACCTCCAAGCGGCGGCTCTGCACATACTGCACCCATGCCGGAGTCTTGCCCCCGCAGGCCGGAAACTGCACCGGCGTTTCCACCGTCTGCCAGCCTTGGAGCGGCTCCACCGTGAACTGCCCGGCGCTCTCCTCTGCCCCCAGCCCACGGAACCAGTCGGCGTCCAGTGCGTTGTTCATCTTGTTGCAGACCCATGCGGGGCTGAACACCTCGCCTTTTTTGCGGGTGCGCTGCTGCTGGGTGTCGGTCTGCTTCATCATCCGGGGCAGCACCACCTCGTAGTGGGTCAGCCCGAGCTGCTGGGTGGTAATCTGGGATCTATCCGTGACAGGCTCGTACATCACCGTTTGCAGCTCTTCCGGCGGGTCGGTGGCCCAGATGATGTTTTTACCGGTAGATTTATCTTTTAGTAGCGTATCCAGCACCGCCTGCACTTCCGGTGCGTGAAAGTCGATCAGTTGTTCCAACGGGGTATTCCCTCGCTTTGCCTTAGTGTTGCGGCGGAAGTGTCATATTCTTATCACTTTCGCACTATACTAGTAATATATTATCACTTTTAAGCAAAACTGACAACGGGATTATCGGTTTTTTATCAAAAAGCGACAATATTATTTATACTGATAGCAAAGAAAGGCAGGGATTAAAATGATTGGCGAACGGCTCGCGGAATTACGCAAATTAAACGGTGAAACGCAAGAAGATTTAGCAAAAGCATTTCATGTTTCAGTGCCTACTGTCCGCACATGGGAACGCGACAAAGCATCTCCCAGCCATGAAGTTTTGATTGCGCCATCTGCAAGCGTTATGGCACCTCCGCCGACTATCTGCTGGGTCTGACCGACATCGACCCCTCGGACGAGGCTCGCAAACAGCGCCAGCGCCTGACCGAAGAAGAACAGAGCGAGATGCACCGCTACGAAGAATATCTGTTGTGGAAACGCAAAAAATAAGCCGCCCAGCGAGACCGTAAGGTCGCTGGGCGGCTTTTTTGCCTCTTGACAAATACGTAAAATACGTATACAATAAAACTGTAATCCTGTAAGAAAGGAGGGGCACCCGCCATGCCGATGACTCCCAAGCAAATGATTCGCTTGCTGGAGCAGAACGGCTTTGTTTTAGTCAGTGCAAATGGGTCACACTATAAGTACCATAACCCAACTACCAACAAAACCACTGTCGTTCCATTTCACGCAAAGGATCTGAAGCCCGGTACCGAGAAAAACATTCTCAAATTGGCCGGACTCAAAAAAGTAAGAATATGATGATTGTAGACTTCATATTCTGAAACTGCGAAGCACTGCATAGACTATTCTACAATTTCCAACCAATAATGTAGGCCTGTTAAGTGAAGGTACATTGATTGTTTGTTGAATTATAAAAGGTGAGGTCACATTATGAACGCTATTTTCTATCCCGCAATTTTTCACCCGGAAGAAACCGGGTACTCTGTTGAGATTCCCGATATTGAGGGCTGCTTCACCCAAGGCGATACCATGGACGAAGCTGTCAGCATGGCACAGGATGCCATCGGCCTTATGCTGGAAGATTGCAAAGTCTGCCCGGAGCCTTCTGTCCCTTCTGCGCTCCACGTTGACCCGGAAGATTTTGTGGTGATGGTACCTTTCGATATGGAAGAGTACGAAAAGCGGTACAGACCCGTAAAGAAAACCCTTTCCATTCCCGGCTGGCTCAACGATGCCGCCGAATCGGCACACATCAACTTTTCCGGCGTCCTTCAGGATGCGCTGAAAGAGAAGCTCCATCTGGCATAATAACAATTTTAATGTTCAACGCAAATAAGTACCGTTGGAAAGGAGAAAACGAATATGGACGTAAATCAATTGCTGATACCTGTATATATCAATGAAAAGATAGTTTTGGATATGCTTGCAATCATCGAAGATGGCTTTTCTACAGTAAGTCAGGTAAGCTATTTTGATCATAAAGAGAACAGTAATGCTCAAAAAATTGAAGCAGAAGTTTCTACGTCCGCTTCAATCTTAAGTAAACTGCTCAAAATCGATCTAAAAGGTGAATTGTCCCATTCTGGAAACTGTGGAGAAACTGAAAACACAACCAAAGAAAAAAGTACACACGAATGTATCTTTGTTATCCAAATTCCGAGCATTCCTCACAGATGCGAATATCCTAAAATCTGGATTCGACATCTCAAATATGAAAATCGGTGATTTTATTGAGGTGGAAGGAGAACTTCAAAAAAATCCGCTAATCAATTGTATGGATATTTTTGTGGATATGCTGAGAATGGCTGATATTTTTTTGCAGAAAAACCTCAGTTAAACGCAAAGACGCAGGCTAAAGCACAAAAGCAGCAGCAAGATGAAACCATGAAAAAATCAAATCCTTTGCCAGCGAACTCAAACACAGTGGAACGGTAGATTTCATCTTATCTGATTCGGCAGGGACTGTTGTTTTATCTGCTCAAGAACAGTATCTGTCAAATGATAATATTTCCGAAATTCTCGGTGGACATTTCAAGGTCCTTGGAAAAGTTATTGCAATCTGTGCCGACAAAACAGAAAGCATTGATCTTTTAAGAAAAACAACACTGTCCATTCTCCCACATGATCTTCTCGCTGATATGTTTTCATGTCTTCAAAATGAAGACATGAAGCAATACAATCTCCCCCTGAATTAAAGACGGAAATCTCAGGGCCTGCCGTAATTGTTATCCCTGTTGCCATTTATGCATGACGGTAAATATTTTCGGCTTATATCCCTACCTTTCTTTTTTTTTTCGTCAACAATTTAGCCGCTGACAGTCTGCCGCTTCGCAGAAATCCATCAGTGGGTTTCATGTCTTCAAAATCCCCAGCAGGCTCACGATTCTTCAATACTCCCAGACAAAAAAATCGGCACTCGCTTTTCAGCGAGTGCCGATTTTGTTACCCTATAGTGCGCTTTGATTTTTTGGCGTAAGTGGCGTAAGTTTGGCGTAAATCCGCTTTTGCGCTCCAAAAATCAAGGATTCATGCGGTTTTTAGGCAGTTATTAGTACATGCCGCCCATGCCGCCCATGTCACCACCAGGGCTGCGGGAGCAGCAGGGGGTTCGGGCAGGTCAGCGACCAGGCTCTCGGTGGTCAGCACCATCTCAGCAACGGATGCTGCGTTCTCCAGAGCGGAACGGGTGACCTTGGTGGGGTCAACGATGCCTGCGGCGATCATATCCTCAACAAAGACCTCGTTCTGAGCGTCGAAGCCGTAGTTGGGCTTGTTGGCAGAGACGATCTTGTCGATGATGACGCTGCCTTCCAGACCGGCGTTCTTGGCGATCTGGCGCAGGGGTGCCTCCAGAGCCTTCAGGACGATCTTGGCACCGGTGCGCTCGTCGCCTTCCAGCGTGTCGCACAGGGCGCGCGGACAGCGGGGATGGCGTTGATGGGAGCGGTGCCACCGCCAGCGACAACGCCTTCCTGAACAGCAGCCTTGGTTGCGTTCAGAGCGTCCTCGATGCGCAGCTTCTTATCCTTCATCTCGACCTCGGTAGCAGCACCGACCTTGATGACTGCAACGCCGCCGGCCAGCTTTGCCAGGCGCTCCTGCAGCTTCTCGCGGTCGAAATCGCTGGTAGAAGCCTCGATCTGGTTGCGGATCTGTGCAATGCGGGCTGCATGGCATCCTTATCGCCTGCGCCGCCCACGATGGTGGTGTTCTCCTTGGTGACCTTGACCTGACGGGCGTGACCCAGCATCTGGACGGTAGCGTCCTTCAGCTCGTAGCCGAGGTCAGCGGACACGACGGTGCCGCCGGTCAGGATGGCGATGTCCTGCAGCATCTCCTTGCGGCGGTCGCCGAAGCCGGGGGCCTTGACGGCGCAGACATTCAGGGTGCCGCGCAGACGGTTGACGATCAGGGTGGACAGAGCCTCGCCCTCGATGTCCTCTGCCACAATCAGCAGCTTCATGCCGTTCTGCATGACCTGCTCCAGCAGGGGACCAGATCCTGGATGACGCTGATCTTCTTATCGGTGATCAGGATGGCGGCGTTGTCCAGAACAGCCTCCATCTTGTCGGTATCGGTGACCATATAGGGGGACAGGTAGCCGCGGTCAAACTGCATGCCTTCCACGATCTCGGAGTAGGTCTCAGCGGTGGTCTTGTTCTCCTCGATGGTGATCACACCGTCCTTGCTGACCTTCTCCATAGCCTCTGCAATCAGATTGCCAATCTCGGGATCACCGGCAGAAATGGTGCCGACACGGGCGATATCGTTGCTGTCCTTGACCTTCTGGCTGTGGGCCTTGATGGTCTCAACGGCCTTGGCAACAGCCTTGCTCATGCCGCGGCGGATATCCATGGGGTTGGCACCGGCGGTAACGTTCTTCATGCCCTCGGTCACCAGAGCCTGGGCCAGAACGGTTGCGGTGGTGGTGCCGTCACCGGCAGCATCGTTGGTCTTGGTGGCAACCTCGCGCACCAGCTGAGCGCCCATGTTCTCGAAGGCGTCCTTGATCTCAATTTCCTTGGCGATGGTCACACCATCGTTGGTGATCACGGGGCTGCCGAACTTCTTGCCCAGCACCACATTGCGGCCCTTGGGGCCCAGGGTGATCTTGACGGTATTTGCCAGGGTATCAATACCGGCACACAGTGCCTTGCGGGCATCCTCGCCCTGCTTGATCTGTTTTGCCATAATCAAATCGCTCCTTCAAAAAGCTCAAATTTCAATTTCAGAGGGGAAACTTACTCCACGATGGCCAGGATGTCGCTCTGACGAACGATGGTGCACTCCTCGCCGTCCACCTTG
>VOFC01005666.1_pt1 | contig 16482 bp, 19 predicted proteins | sample 5384161 | NCBI WGS metagenome assembly VOFC01 (sample SAMN12384722, study PRJNA508395) | human gut metagenome | isolation source: healthy gut B | host: Homo sapiens | reverse complement strand
TAATCAGAGTTTTTCGTCAGAAAATTCCGAATTTCAATTCGGGTTCAAGGAAGGAAGTTCTTAATATCCTCTTTAATTCTTTGACAATCTTCCTTACTACCAATTACACCAATCAGAAAATCATCGGCATATCTCACATATTTAAGCCTTTTGTATCCATTGTCCATTTCATCAAAAACTGGGTATCTGCAATCTTGTTCTGTCAATAACATTGAGCTGTTCTACAGCTTTTTTGCGTTCACTCTTAGCCGTTACCGTTTCAAGTTTTTGCATAGCCACTTTCTTCTGAAAATCAAGACTTCTGCGCCCCCTCGAAAGGTTTGCGAGTCGCTGTGACTCCCACATCAAATCTCTGGATGTATTCCCATCATGAACTCATCAAGTCGGTCTAAATAGATGTTAACCAAAATAGGGCTAACTATTCCTCCTTGCGGAGTGCCGCTGAAAGTTGTGAAATGTCAATCTTCAAGATAACCCGCTTTCAAAGAATTTTCCTATCAATCGTAGAAAGCATTGGATCTGAAACCATGTGAGCAGTCTTGAAACTGCCCTTCATAAATGGTTTCGAGAATCATCCGTGTTACTTTCTATACCAATTTGCCGTCAGAGCCTTCGGTCATATTACTTCCTTTGCATAAATGCGTTGGTAGGCAACATAATACATCTCTTCGTTAAACAAAGATTCGATACAGTCGATTGAACTTGTACTTTACTTGCGGACTATGCTTTGATAGACCGTTTAATACTTTCTTTGAATTTCTCATAATGTCTCGCACATTTTTTCTAAAATTGTATTAAACCTTTAACTGCTCCCTTTTGCCATTTACAAGACTTTTCCTTACTCAAATTACTACAAAAAAACTCCGTTACCGTGTCGGATATTCAGAGGCTAAACCTCATAGCCTTGCAGCATTCCGAGTCAGGTAATCCCCGTTTAATGTGTACTAACAACAGCATGATAGATTGTCGAATATGGTTTCCACCCTTTACCATTGCCAATGGTTGCATTACGATAATTTCAGCTTTTTGCTACTGATCTTCTGTATCAGAAGTATCTTAATATGACGAGTTTAGCTATTCTCATGTCAAAAGTCTGCAACGACCACTTAGGTTGTCATTCAATCAATCAGGATTTTATCCTCGTATCTATATTTTCATCTCATCATTCGATCACAGATTTAAGAACTATCTGACTTATGACTTTCCCAACATGCTACACTCCCTGCCGTCTTTCGTTGAACAGATAAGTCGGGGGATGATAGGTTTTGGAAAAGTTACCTAATGCCTTGCTATCGACATATTTACTACACATCCCACTACGGGCGCACAAATCACTCATACGGCGTTTTTCCTACAACTAACGAATAAAATATTTTAGTGCATTTTTTCATAAAATCGGTATTCTGACTTTTCTCATTCTAGTCTTCAAATTTTTCATACCACATCAACCTTCTTGTCAAGATTAAAAAGTTAGCGGTTCACAAAATACACCTCATGCATTCATTTTTTCAAGTAGGATTCCATTATAAAGACACCCTTATTTTGTCATTAGTATATTTGGGGGGAGCGACAGTCTCTTTTTTCCCAAAGCCATCCCACTTTTTCATACATCTAGTAACAGTCCATTTAAGTCTCTGTTTGATTTCGAAGCAAGATAATAAGAATGCTTGCCGATTATTCAGTCATTTTCTCGGGTTAACATCACATTCTTTACATGAGTCCCGTAGAGAACTGATTATAGCCGTGTTTCAGCAGTAGTATTGTTGCTCTAGAACAAATAATTCTTTCTTGATTATGTTTTGCAGCACATAATTCCGACATGATTAATAGTCAGATATTGTTTTCACATTTGTTATTATCTATAAAAATTTTTTCCATTACAATAAGAGGTATTTTTGGCAGCAAAAGAGAACTATGATAGTCTATTAAGTCAAATAATAACAGTCATTCTCCTTGAACCATTAAAGCGGTAAAAAGCCTTTGCTTCCGAAACATTGTCTCCAGTACCAATCAAGTAGTATTTACCGCACTGATTATGGTTGGATCTGCAAAACAAAGATTTCCTCACCTTAAGTTTTCCAGTAGAGTCTTTTTCAGATAACTGGAAACATTCCATTACTATTCAACCAATAAATATCATACGTTTATGCTTTACTCTTCTTTAATTATGATATCATTCTAGCAATGCTACTACACACCAAAAGAAATGCTAACTGCCCATGATAATCCCAATACAACGCTTGCGATCATAGTAATACTGTTTGTCATTCTTTCGGTCCGTTCCAATGCAGATTTCAGTCACATCTCCATCCTCGTTTACATACGGCACCAAGGTGAGCCATGCCTTGCGGGCTAATGGTGCATATTCTTTGGCATTCAGCCAACCGTTTTTCACTCCCTTGATGAACGCAAAAAGTAAACATCGCAGAACCGGAAGTTTCGGCCCAACAATCGGGTTGGTCAATCAATTGATTCCAAATCCCCTGCTGTTTTGGAAATCTTTCAAACTGTTCATCATCGTCAGATATCCCTGCAAGATGCGCGGACGGTCCTTATGCTTCTTCGGCAGATATTGTCAACAACTCGGCCATCCTGCAGCAATCCAACCGTTTCCGCGTCCCCCAATAGAAAAGGCACATCAGGAGCGTGATAGAACAAACCATTGAGCCGCTGCAATTCATTTCAAGTAATACCATCTCCCTTGCTGCTCTGTCTATATTTTCGAGTCTTTAGTAGCTTTATACGCCTCTATTTGTAAAATGGGAATCATGTACATATCATCAATCCACAATCGTGTCTGCCACGTATACCCTTTATCCGCCACTCTTTTGCTTGGGCTTGGCATCAGCCGGAACCTCCCACTGGCTGTCCATAAGACATACCAAGATCAAAAATAGCATTTCTTCTTTGTCACTTTATACAGTTTCAAAGGTAAACTGCCAAACGTATTTAAATCAACATGGTTCTTAGGAGGCAAATACTGTTTCTCTTTTGTCAATAAACAGTCAAATTTATCCTGAACAAGCTTTTGCCAATCTGTCTTTTTCGTCATTACAGCATATTCAAAAGCTGCACTATGCGTGAATGTTCATAATACCCTATCCACTTACCTACATAAAGTGCATGCTTACTATTCACGAACCTGCTAGGCCAAGCGACTTCCGACTTCCTCCGAGTAAATCCATTGGGAAAATTTGTCAATAAATTCTTTTTGAGCAAATATATTTTGAACAAACAAAACACTCAAACATATAAACAATAAATATACTCTTTTATTCATAGTCTCCATCTAAAAAAATAACACTAAAATACTACTCATAGAGAGGAAAATTCCTTATACTATCTATTCGTGGATATGATTCCCAAATACTGTCCCCCTTTTCGGAAGTTACTCTTACATCATTCGTCCTGATATAGTAACTGATCCAATCTCCTCTTAACTCTGACAATACACCCTTATATTCTGGTTTTCAATACAATTATCAAGACAACAGGGATCATTCTCAATGTTATATAACTCCTCATAAGGTCTGAAACCGACAGTACGGATGAAATATTGTACACCATCGCCATTCTCCCTGTTATTAATAAAAAAACTGCTTAGTAGGTGAACCGTCTATATCGAAAAATAACCAGAATGGGCCTTTGCCAAATTGTTGTTTTTTATCCAAAGGTGTCGGATCACCTGCTGGCCATCTTTCCGGATGAAAGTTCCTTATATACAAATAATTTCCTTTTCTAAGGCTTCTTATTGGATAACCTAAGTTTGCATACCGTGAAGAGCTATGTCTTTCTCTTCCAAAATAGACAGCTTCTCTTTTCTGTTCTTTGTTTTCCATTAAGAAAGGCAACATACTTTTGCCTGACATGTGCCCATAGGAAGAACGATTTATACCTGCTGCGTCCAACATCGTTGGAGCAAAATCTACAGAACTAACAATTTCGCTAGTATTCTTTCTTTTTTATCTTGTCTCCCCAACAGATGGCTAATGGAACATGTACCCCCGGCATCGTAACAGGTAGCTTTGCATTTGGAAAAGCCATACCGTTATCAGCAGTCACTATAATCAATGTATTATCAAACAAACCTTTTTCCCTTCAGAAAATCAATTATCTTTTTGTAATTGTGCATCCTGATATTCTATTTCTACCGAATAGTCCAATAAATCACCTTTAACAACATCATGATTAGGCAAGAAACCCGGTACACTAACGATTGAGAGTGATTTATTCTCTTTCTGCCATGAATCACGTTCAAAACCTCTATGTGGTTCATTAAAGCCTACCAAAAACAGAATGGTTGTTTTTTATCGCTATCTTGATAAAACAATTTAAAGTTTTCAACATAGTCTATATTGGATATGCCACTATAGGGAGGGGTCAGTTTTTTTCTTATTAAAGCTTTTCCTGCGGGATTTACCCCTCTTTTCCTTACAATCGCCTGGTTGCCCACCCCTTACCAGTATAACCCTACGTTATAACCATTTAGCAGTCAGAATATCTGTATAGCAAACTATATCTTTTGGAAAATATGAACAATGAGTTCCTGCCTCCTTTATTTGCCAAGGATACATTCCCGATAAAATAGATGCTATGGAAGGACTACTACCCGGAGATGTCACATAAGCATTCTGGAAACAAGCATCCCTGGCTAGCTATATAATCAAATGCCGGAGTCTTAACAAAAGAATTGCCATAAGCCGAGCAATGAGGGAAAGATTGATCGTCAGCAATGACAAACAATATATTTGGAGTACTTCTCACCTCCTTGGGATGATTGATGACTATCTCTTCACTCGGTTTGCTGCACGATAAAATACTCGTCAACATAGGGAGCAACTATTTTAATTAGATTTGAATTATTCATTGTCGTTTCTCACAAAAGTAATAACAAATTATTTTCTCACGGAAAATTTATAGATACAACGGCTCTCATACTTCTCTCCCGGCTTCAGCAATGCGGAGGGCCATTCCGGCTTGTTAGGAGAATCGGGATATTTCTGTGTTCCAGACAGACAGAGGCACGACGGTTATATACGATACCTTTCTTACCTTTTACCGTTCCGTCCAAGAAGTTGCCGGCATAGAATTGAAGACCTGGCTCGTTGGTATAAATATCAAGTACAATGCCGGTCTGAGGTGATTCAAAGTGTGGCACACACTTGGGAAACATCACCTTTCGTATTAAGCACCCAGTTATGGTCGTAGCCCTTGCCGTACTTCAATTGAATGAACTCATTGTCGATACGCGCTCCAATGGGTGTGGGCTGACGAAAATCCATGTCTGTATTCCCTACTGAAGCAATTTCACCGGTAGTCATAAAGGTGCTGTCCACGGGAGTGTAGGCATCAGCATAGATGGTCAGCAGATGGTCAGAGTTGCCTGTAGCGGGATTGCCATTAAGGTTAAAGTAGGAATGATTGGTCAGATTAACCACGGAGGTGTGGTCTGTCTCGGCGTTGTAGCAAATGTCGATGGCGTTGTCATCTGTCAGTGTGAATGTAACCTTGCAGGCAAGATTGCCGGGAATCCCTCTTCGCCATCTTTTGCCAAATAGCCTAGTTCCAGCGTCTGCCCATCCACTTGTTTAGCATCGAACATTCGAGTGAATCCCTTCAAACCACCGTGCAAGCAGTGACCATAATTATTTTGAGGTAATTGGTATTCCACTCCCTCAACGGTGATTCTACCTTGGTTGATACGGTTGCCATATCGACCGATGGTAGCACCAAAGTTGTTAGGATGATTAACATAATCCTGAATAGAGTCGAAGCCCAAGACGACATCGCGCATAATACCCTCTTTGTCCGGTACCATTATCGAAACAATGCGTCCACCAAAGTTGGTGATGCAAACCTCCATGCCATTTGTATTCTTCAACACAAACAAATACGTCTGTCTACCATCCACTTCCATGCGAAAGTCTGCTGGATTCAGTCCGGAAACCGTGTTACCATCGGTCTGCTTATCGGTACAGGCTGCTACCAGTAGCATAAAACCTGCTATTAAAATCATTATTCTGTTCATATCAATTAAAGTGTCTATATGTTTATTTCTTCTGTAAAAAAATTGCTTCGTACGACTAAGTGAAAACTACTACTGTGAGGTCATATTTAGCCCGGCGCGAAGAGTTCGTGATAACAATTTACTACCATAAAAATAGTTCCAACAAATATATTGCTCCACTTCGAACAATAGCCGACTTTGGCAATGCCGCACATGTGGTCTTCAAACGACAATAATTACCACATAAAAAACAAACATGTAATAGCGGACATACTCATCACCAGTTTTATTTATATTGAGTCCATAAACTACCTTTCTTTTCAAAATAGGGAATAGAGGAATATTTTCACAACAACTATACTATTGATACCGTCACTTTAATATACCTCCATTCTCATTCTGTTGTACTAGTTGATGATACAAAAATCAACTAATCAACTTTATCCATATCAGCTTCGGCTTCTTCCCAAGTTTCCATACAGGAATGGAGGGGATCATAGCCGTCATAGCCATAATTTTGCCACAACCTTCCCTTGTTGTTAGCTTTGATTTCTCTTTTTCAGGGGATAGGCCAGTAAATATTTTTCTTATCTATAATATAGTTAAGCTGAGATTTGGCAGCATCGATTACAATTGTTACACCCTTATTGTACATGCCATAGCGGATACAACGCTGGTACCAATAGCTACCGCCAATTAGATCAGTGCCTTCCTGTTTGTCAAAGGTCGCCAAATCGTAGGTGTTACCCCATTCGTCAGGACGACCACTACGGGCCAAACAGAGTGACACAAGGTAAACTCTACGTTACGGAACTCTTCCCAAAATAATTCACGGGCACGTTCATTCATGATGTCACCAATCGTAATATTTCCCCCATAGAGTTGAGTACAATGAGCACGCTCACGGATAATGTTAATATCATCCTTGATAGTGGCATCGCTCGGATTAAGGTAAAAATTTAGCCTCAGCACACCCAGCAACAGATGAGGCTTCAGCAAGACGATACAGATACCAATCACCATAACCACCATCAAGAAGCTCCGTGGTGACCATCAGAACCGTTAATATTGGCCTCTCGAACAGGATCATCAATTTCCAAATGTAATGGGAACATCGTACCAACGTCGGATGAGTATCCGAACATAACAACTTCCTTGTTCATCAAACGGTCTCAACGGCTGGCCAAAATATTTGGAAGCCTTATTATTGTATTTGAGTGATTCCATAGTTACCCAGTTACCATACTCTACACTGTGGCGCAAAGTCAGTCTGATCCATTTTACCATTTACGACCCATACTCCTTTTTTGATAGAACCATGTAGGGCCGAGCTCTGGCTACACCGCGACCCATAGCTCGCATATAGTCATATTGAGGATTATAATCTTTGTTGTTGCGCTTGATATTTACCAAACCTTGTTTACCATCGGGAGTTTTTAAACTGTTATTGAAATAGAATGGATAAAAATTCCGCATAGTTGGATTAGCCAAAAATGATTCTTTAGCGAAACCACGGTTCGGCAATCCCATGATTACCTCTTTATTGCTGGTAAGTAATTTGTTTTCCGGACGATGCAGATCCCAGATAACATTACGGGTAATGGGCCATGTCTCTGGTTCTCCTCCTTCCCAAAATGTACCGAAGCTCTCGGTCATCAGTGAATAACCAGATTTGTTTATGATGATGTCAATTGGTCCTTCGCCTTCTGGTATTCACCTCTAGCCAAATAAAGTTTGGAGAGCAGCATGCGACAAAGCACCTTTATTCACTCCACCAATCAAGTCCATATCCTTTGCTCGGCAGGCACCCATTTTTATGGCAAATTCCATATCAGAATCAGACGATCCAAAAATAGCATCACGTTTGGTAGAGCGGAAGTTCAATTTGGGTACTTCAAGTTTAGTCATGAAAGGTACATCCCATACTGAATACCAACAGATAGTAACGGAATGCACGATGGAAATAGGCCTGACCAATATACTTATTCTTGATTTCCTCACTTAAATCTATATTGTCTATGTAGGTCAAGATTGAATTGGCATTGCGAATACCCTTGGTTGTTTGATCCCAAAAAGAACCAAAGGGTACTTACACGACTTAGGTCCTGCTGTACTTTGATCACTATTAGGTGTCAGTTTTTGAGCTACATTATCCAATAAGTCCGTCTTATCAGTAAGAGATGGGACCATTAAATCGGAGAATGTGTATTCCGATACAAGAGGAAATAAATCATCGCCACCTGTCGTATAATAACGCTTCAACTGACGGTCAGCAATAGCCAATACGGACTTCAAACCGGATTCGGTAGAGTATGTCTGTTCAGTTCATAGAATGACAATGGATCAGCCTTCAGAAAACTTTTTTTCACAGCCAGTAAATATCAACAATGTACCGGATAACAGCACCAAACTATTGAATATATTTTTTTCTTAATGAAACTTTTCATATCTGTTTGTTTTTAGGTTTAAAATGATAAGTTAAGTCCCAGCGAGTAAAGACGGGTACCCAGACCACCGGTTTCGGGATCACCATATTCCCAGTCTTTGGCCCATGTAGCAACATTGCGTACAGTACCGGATATTTTTCACACGCTCAATGCCCCATTTCTGTGTCAGTTTTCTAGGCAGTGTATATCCTACAGCAATATTTTCCAAACGGATGAAGGAGCGATTATACAGCATACCGGGTTTCTTGGCACCATCAGGACCATTGGCATCGATTCTTCCGTACTTATTAGTCGGATTGTCGATGGTCCAATACTCTTTAGCTTGCAAACAGGCAGCAGCGTATGACATGCGACCACCATCATCGTCATTATTTAAGTAGTTGGTAGAAAGAGCCTTATGACCCATACGGGAGTAGATATTGATGGAAACGGTTAAATCTTTCCAAAGTACGAATTCGTTACGCAATGACCAGTTAATGGGAGGTGTGGTTGTTCCCAGAAACTGCTTGTCGTCATCGTTATAGACGATAGTTTGCACACTGCCATCAGCGTTATAGATATCGTTCTCCGGATTGTTCCATACCTTCGGGTCGCCCGGCTGCTGCTTGTATTTGGCTGCCTCTTTCCATTCATCGTTCTGCCAAATGCCGATCACTTTATAGTCCCATATTTGGTTGATGGGTTTTCCGATGAACCAACCGTTAGCAGTATAGTCAGATTCCTTTTGCCCGATTACATTACTATTAGCATCCAATACGTTTTCGTATTCATAAAACAGGTGCTTTGATTTTATTCTTATTATAGGAGAAGTTGAACGTTGTATTCCATTCAAAATTCTTTTTGCTTGATGTTTACCGTATTCAAGGAGAATTCAAAACCAGTATTGTTAACTTGCCCCAAATTGGTAGTAATATTGTTGAAACCGGTAAAAACTGGCAATGGTTGTGACATAATCATGTCGTTGGTATTCATCGTATAAAATTCCATTGTACCGGTAATACGATCATTTAGGAAACCAAAATCAAGGCAAAATTCCACGATTTTGTCTTCTCCCATTGCAAAGGTATGTTTGCCATACGGCTTGCCATTAGATAGCGCATTAATTCTACTTCACCAGTAGATGTAAGATAACCCATATAATCGCCACTACCTGCACTAAGATTTGCCAATGCCGTGTAAGGATCCGCCAATGAACGATTACCGTTACTACCATAGGAAGCACGTAACTTACCACTGCTCATCACATTCTTGATTTTTTGGAAAAACTTTTCGTTAGAGAAAGTCCATGCAACAGCTACAGAAGGGAACCAAGCATAAGGATTGGTAGAACCGAATGCAGAATAACCATCGCGGCGGATAGATGTGGTCAGCATATAACGGTCATCATAGGAATAGAACAGACGGCCTAATAAACCGTCAGCAGTCTCATGCGAGTCAGTGGTTGAATAGGAACTGCTCTCTTTAGAACCATTCTGTGTATTATGGAATCCCAATGCATCTGAAGGCTGAATGTTGCGTGCCTCAATGCGGTCGGACCAACGTTGGCGTTCCTCTGCTTCTTGAGCTAAAGTTACAATAAAGTGATGCTTTTTATCAAAAAATTTTGTCCCAAGTGATAGTGTTGTTCAATGACCAATCAAAACGTTTGGCATGTTCACGATCAGCACCACGATTGTTAGGATTGCTACCTGGCAGGTCTGCTGACATGAAATAGCGCTCATAGAAAAATTGATAACGCGGTGCAACATTGAACTGATAGGTGATGCCAAATGGCAGTTTTACGTTAGCGTTGAAGATAGAATTCAGCACCGTATATCCTTTTTCCAGATCTAAATATTGTTTTTGGAAATCATAATTATAACCGCGCTGTGAATAAGTTTCGTCATTCGGATATTGAATAGATTCCCATCTTCATCGGCATAATCCGCGTAAGGACTATTACGCATGAATTGACCTTCGTCCATGTCAATACTGCCATCAGTACGATCTTGGAAATTGACATTGGCTCCTATCTCGAACCAATTAGTTACTTTGGCATTCAATTTCATATTGGCTTTGAACAGCACGATAGGTATCATCAATCAAGGCGCCTTCGTTACGCAGATAGCCCAAAGAGAAGTAATAATCCACTTTCTCAGAAGCACCGCTGACACTGGCATTGTAGTCCTGATTGAAACCCAAACGAAGGCTTTGTCCTCCCAATCCACAGTCTTGCCTGACAGAATATTTTCAAGCACATTACCTGTGAATCCCAAACGCTTTGCCCAAATGCTCAAATCGCTTTCTCCAGATTCGTTGCTAGTATAACCTCTCCAAATATCCAAATCAATATTCGTCAACTTATCGGGATTCGTATAATAGTCATCCATACCTTTATATACACCAATTTGGTAGTCGTCCCAATTACCTTCTGCATTAGCTCCGTAAGTACTTTTAGCTTTCCAGTCTGCATAATGCTGCAAATATGCAGAAGGACTAAATCGTTCACGGTAAGCGCTTCGTTGTGTCAGACCAATATTTGTGCTGACGTTTACTACCGGTTTACCTCTCTTTCCTTTTTAGTCGTAATGATAATAACACCATTGGCTGCTTTGGCACCATACACAGCTGCCGCAGAAGCATCCTTCAATACATCAATCTGACCAATATCGTCAGGATTGATTTCAGAAAGTTCGCCATAGAACATCATACCATCTAATATTAACAAGGGTGAGTTGTGATTACCATCCGTATAAACAGAACGTTGACCGCGGATATTCATGGAACCACCACCCTTGGCATCAGCATTGTAACCTATGGCCAAACCTGGTGTACCACGAAGAATATCTTGTACAGTTTTGGGATTTTCATTAGCTATTTTATCCGGACGCACCTGTATTACAGATCCGGTAAGGTCTTTCTTACGCATGGTACCATAACCAACTACCACAACCTCTTCCAAGGCTTGGGCATCGTCTTTTTAACATAATTTTAAGTGGTTGTCCTCTAAATACCACTTCCTGCGTCTGCATTCAATATAAGAAACAATCAATGTTTCCCCGTTTTACCTTTTATAGAAAAATTCCCATCAACATCGGTTATGGTTCCTGTAGTAGTTCCTTTTACCATAATAGTCACCCCCAATAGAGGATCATTGTTCGCATCTATGACAGTCCCTTTTATCATCATATTCTGGGCATATATAACATGTGCGAACATACAACAAAATAAAAATAAAAACTTTTTTTTTTTGACCATGTTTAATATTTTATTAGATTAAAAGTTTACAGAGGATTTTATCTCATATAAATAACTCATAGTTTTGCAAAATGCAAAAGAAGTAGAATGAAAAAAAAATCATTTTATTATACCATAGGCGTATTAAATTAAGTTTAACATTATGTCAAAAAACAAGATTATTATCTCTAAAATATATAAAGAAAATCCAAAATACTTTTTTTTCATTTATCCTTCAAACAATCCTTTTAATTCAACTATACCCCAATAAAAATTCTTATTATCACAATCTCTATCTTTACCTTTTTCATTCATGTCATGAAGATTATTATCTTCTATTAATTGAGTTCTGTCCTGTTGAAAACCTTATATTTATCCTTTTGGATGAGACAAAAGTAGAAAAATCGACCAAATTATAATACTACAAACAAACCAATTAATGGAAAATTAGTCCCAAACTAATTTAAAAATTAAAAAAGATCCTTTAGGATAAAGCTCTAATGCCTATTTGGGCTATATAAATGAATCCAACATAGATACCCAACAAGTTAACTATTATGGATTATTCTTTCTTCTATTGAACAAATTGTTTCTTCTTTAATTCATTAACCAATCAAGCTCTGATCTCTCCATTCATTATTAATATGAGATAAAACACTTATTTATATAAAGTCATAATAATCTTTGAAAAAAGACCTTTGCATGAATTATACCTCAAGCTTATGTTGGAGTTCATCTTTTAGACAACTTCGCTCTTCTTCCCAGTCGAACGCGTCAAGTTCCTCCATGTACAAGTTGATATGTTCGTCTAAACGTCTGATGCGGTCATCCAATTTGTTAAGCGTAAAATTGTTGTCCTTAGCATTGACTGCCTTGAGCTTGCTACCATCTATAGAGATATAAGACTTTGAGAAAAGCTTTAGTCCCATACAGAGCTTGTTGAACTTCTTGAATACCTTTGTTATGCTGTCTTTGTTATCTTTACGACAGTCGAATATGGTACGAAAATCCGGATACAGTTTACCAAGTAGCCACATGACCTCCAGGTTACACTTGCATTCACGTGCTAATTTTTCTTGATGAACGGATTTGATAAAAGCAACCATAGATATACAGTTTCAAAAGATCGCGAGGATCATAACCGGGTATACCTGTACCTTTGGGGATACTTTGGACAAAGTCAAGGGGGGGCATGTCAGACTATCTACAAATACATCAAACAAACGCACAGAGGCATCACCTCCACATATTCATCTATGCAGTCGGGAAAAATACTTCTTGTCTGCGGTCTTCGCTTTTTTGTATGTCATAAGCATGGCCTTTATTTGCTTTCAAGGTACAAAAAGTAGTGAGACTACATAGAATATAGTGTTAAACCATGCTATAAAAATGGAAATCTTCATACTTACTACTGCAGACTTGTCGGCCTATAAGTTTTTCGGACAGCCTCCCCAGTTCTACTATGATCCAATACAAAAAAGGAAGACTATGAGCCTTGTGTACAAAAAATAAACATACTGATCAGAAAAAGATAGAACATATAGTCCAATAAAAGCAACAATTTATTCATTTACAAAATAGAATCCTGATTATTAAACTGTGCTTGTGGAAAAACTAAGTCCCTTCTCCGAAAAAAGTAATATCTTTGAGTGCATAAATTAATTCGTCCGGCTATAGGCATTCTTTCGTCCGGCTATAGGCAAACGCAACGTCGCCTATAGGCAAACTTGCGTCCGACTATAGGCGGACGAATTAATTTATGAAGAGAAAGAAATTATCTGTAGAACAAGAAAAATATAAAAGTAACTATGAGCGTTTATTACGATTTATACACGAGTGGTAATCCACAGAAAAAGGAGGAGCAACAGGCACTTTATGCACGTGTTATTCCGTCAGGCACCATTAATGCCGATAAGTTCGTTGAACTAGTATCCAAATCCAACGGCTTCAGTCCAGCCACGATAGAAGGTTGCCTGCAAGCCGTCAGTGATGAGCTACAACACTGGCTCGCGCAAGGCTGGACCGTAGAAGTCGGGGAAATCGGACATTTCTCCCTATCACTGACATGTGATCGTCCGGTGATGGAGAAGAAAGAAATTCGTTCTCCGTCTATCCATTTAAATAAGGTGAACCTGCGCATTAACAAAAGTTTCGTGAGAGTCTGGAACCATTGCAACTGGAACGCATAGAGTCACCCTATCGTACTAATAACGATTCCAACGAAGAAAGATGCCGTACCCTCCTGATACAACATCTGGACAAACATGGCTGTATCACCCGTACCGATTTCATGAGATTGGCAGAAATCAGCCGCAACAAAGCAATTGAACTACTCAATAAGTTTTTGAAAGAAGAGATAATCCGGAAGTATGGAGGAGGAAAAAACTGTCGTATATCTAAAGAAGTAGTTTTTTCTAATAGTACTATCACACTACAAGGCAAGCTTATAGCGAAAAACGTTCATTATCAACAACATACGCATTATTAATTATTTGTTTAACGCACTTTCGAAAAATAACTTGCACAGTAATTTCAGATGCCATATCTTTGCATCGTGATCACAAAACAGAAACTCGATTTATAAACTATTTAAAAAACTAAAATTAAATTATGGCACTGAAATATGTAGTCAAAAAAACAACCTTTGGTTTCGACGATACCAAAGCAGAAAAATATGTAGCGCGTCCGTTCAATGTAGTCAACGTTGATTTTAAGATGCTGTGCGATCAGGTAACCAAAGTAGGATTCGTTCCACGCGGTACAGTAAAAGCCGTCCTTGACGGACTCATTGATTCTCTGATAACGTATATGGAAATCGGAGCATCCGTCAACTTGGGGGAATTTGGAACTTTCCGTCCTTCCTTCGGATGCAAAAGCCAAGAAAACGCAGAGGAAGTCACTACGGAAACATTGAAAAACCGTAAAATCATCTTTACTCCGGGGAGTTGCTGAAAAATATGATAAAAGTCTGTCAGCATTCAGAAACTGGATGTAACCAGAAACAGCAGTTCTGCTCCTTCAGGTGGTGGTGAAGAAGGCGGAGGAAACGAAGGCGGTAATGACGGCGGTGATGAAGCACCGGACCCGACAGTATAAGGAATCATTTTATATTGTTATATTTAGAGAAAGAGGATGTCTCCAATCAGTGGGGACATCCTCTCCTTTTATACAACTTATACAACAGAATATATCTGTTTTTTACTTATTGTTCAGCAAAGCATAAGCACACCACAAGATAGGTGCCTGTCCATGATAATCTCCGGCAATGCGAGGACGGTCCATATAATATTGCTTACTGTTTTTCTTTCCCGTTCCGATACAAACTTCGGTAAGGTCATTTTTATCGTCTATATAATTGCACAGGCCCAACCAGGCTCTGCGTGCAACGGGAGCAAATTCTTCTTTATCCAACCATCCGTTCTGAACACCCAAGATCATAGCATAGGTAAACATTGCAGATCCGGATGTTTCAGTCCAAAAATCAGGCTGGTCTATCAGCTGATTCCACAGTCCGTCCTTGTTCACATATTTCTTCAGATTGTTCATCATCAAAAGATAGCCTTTCATTATCCGGTCTCTATTCGGATCATTTTTCGGCAGGTTGAACAGTAGCTCTGTCATACCCACAGCCATCCAGCCATCTCCGCGTCCCCAATAGTAAGGCACATCCGGTGCATGGTAGAAAAAGGCCGTTAGGGTGTTGCAATTCGTCCAGATACAGAACCATTTCTTTGGCAGCCCTATTGATGTATTTAGGATCACCGGTAGCCTTATAAGCCTCAGACTGCACGATAGTAATCATATACATATCGTCAATCCAAAGACGAGTTTGCCAGGAATATCCCTTTTTATCCCATTTGCGTTCTTCTTCATTCGCATTGGCAGGAAGCTCCCATTGAGTGTCGGCGTAAGGCAATCCGAGGTCCAGATAACGTTTATCCTTCGTTATATTATAAAATCTGAGAGGCAGACAACCAAACATATTCTGGTCTACGTGTATGGGTGGAGGAAGGAGTTCTTTTCCAGGTGGAACAATAGTTCGAAACGATTTCTCAATAGCTTGATCAGCTCTTTGTTATTCGTCAATTCTGCAAAACGGAGAGCTCCGTACCATGTACATACTTCAGCATAATGTATTCCTCTATCAAAATATAGCTGATGTTTAGTTTCCATCAAGCGTCTGCTCAATTTATTACCAACAGTCTTAGGATCTGCTTTTACAGGAAAATCTCCAAAATAATTTTGAGCAGTAGCAATACTGGTTGTACAGAAAGCAGCCAGTAACAATACACAAATTAAATAATAGTTCTTTTCATCATTACAATTGTTTCTATATAATTAATTATTCACGTTATTATCAGATTACAATCCCGCCACCGGTATCCAGCGGCTTATAGAAGACACATCACTGACTGCTTCCTCTTCTTTATTGTCGGTAATAGAGAAATTGACCAATACCTGTCCCGAAGAAGAAATAGTCAGGCTGGAACGGGGGACGAGATTTCGGCAATATAACCATAGTTGTCAATACGATCTTCATTGGTGTCATTGCACACATAAGTTTTCACTTCTACCCCCATCTCCGCATTGTTCCACTTGCCGGCATAAGTTTCGGTACTTTTCAATCCATCCATTGATACTTTGTATCCGTTTAGCACCGTTCGTCAAACTTTTACTATCATCCGGAGAGAGATAAACAGTAGCATAATCACCTCTCAGCAAGCTCCGGTCAAGTACTTCCACCAGGAAATATACATTCTTGTCATCACACGAACAGCGGAGAGTTCCCTGCACTTGCGATTTTTCTCCGAC
>VOFC01002994.1_pt1 | contig 16482 bp, 27 predicted proteins | sample 5384161 | NCBI WGS metagenome assembly VOFC01 (sample SAMN12384722, study PRJNA508395) | human gut metagenome | isolation source: healthy gut B | host: Homo sapiens | reverse complement strand
ATCTTTTCACCCTTTGTCCTTTTCCTGCCCTTAATGCCAAATTGTCGTTATTATACACAAAAAGGGGGGAAGTTGGCAAGCCCCTCCCCAATGTTTTTTTTCAAAAACTTTCCGTTGCTACATCTTTTGCTGTATCCAAATCCATTGACGATCGCATCAATTTTCTGTTTTGCCTTACATAGGACACTCTTTGCATCATAAGAAGAACCCTTCATATCTTTGGCACCGAAAATACTGTTGACCTCAACGCCTCTTGCTTTGCTGATAAAACTGAAGACAGAAGATTCCCTGCATGCCCTCGTAATATTCAACACTAATTGCCTTGTCAAGTGTCACACCCAGTCGTGATGAGGTGGACAGGATCACACTTTCCCTGCACCATCAACTTCGTGTTGTCGCGGAAGATCATCTGACCGTTGATGTCCTGTTCCGGTTAGTCCAGAATAGATTGTTTCAAGAGCATTCATACCGGATACCAGAAACGGCTCAGCTCCTGTGCCAGGTATACCGATCACTTCACATCCGTTCAGACAGATGATCGTATCTATCGTTGTATTGGCATATTTTGCTGCCAACAGTCTTGCTGCCAAGCTTCTGCCTCATTCTGATCTGGCCTTTAATGGAATAGTCATATCTATATAATGAGTGATATGAGAAATGAGAAGTTGCCAGTATCCCGGATAACCTTCGGGTACTTTTGTCAAAGTTGAAATAATTTTTAACATACGATCTTCCATATATCTGATCCCTTTATTCGGCTGGTTACGAATCCCCTCCCGCCGTTTTATATATAGGAATATTGTGTACATAAAATATGGTTTTTCCGCAAGTGTTTTTGTGAATTTTATTCAGAGATATGCAAATATTCAAAAATATGTGTCAATAATTCACCGGCAGACGTGGGATTGTCGATCCGCAGGTACTGACTGATGCATGCTACTGCAAAATCATGATCTGCCATATGATCAAGTCCCGATACGATCACGCTTCCGGATCACTCCCACACCTTCCACACGGATCGGGAAATGCGCCGCTCTGGCTTTACGTAATCTTTCCCATTTAACCCCTGTCTTCCAGTGTTTCCTGCTTCAGCTTAAGAAGCATATATAAACGCAGGGAACTCATCCATCATGCGGACGGTATTTTCTTTTCTCTTCATCCACAATTATTACTGCAGTTGGTTCCCACTGAATCTTATACTGAAACACTGTGTAACCATTATTCAGACGGATGCTGACCGCCACAGGCATCATTTCTGGCTGCTTCTTCAACCATATAGCTAGCCAAGCTCCCATGCATCTCATTCGGTAAAATGAGAAAAACTGAAGTATTTCCTGCATGGTCAAAACTTTAACCGACTCTTCCAACATCATACGAATTTCCTCCTTCTGACTTCTGGGTCAATCACACCCTTTGTGCTCTGGCCTATCATATAGCACTTTTCAGTGTAAAAAATCCATGCGTCTGTGCCTCATAGATTATAATATCTCTGCAAAAGACTGCTCACCGAAGCACACAAAGAAGGGTGTAGAGCACTACTCCTGTCAGAGAATGCTGATTCTCGCCAAAGGAAATGTCCTCCACTGACGGATGATCATCCCACAAATATAATCGTCAGCCACAGCATAAAGGTAAGTGACAGAATCCGGTAAGCAGTCAGCCCATAGGCACTGATGTACAGGAACATTTTTTCCAATCGCTGTGTGATCAGAAGCAGTCAGCACCGACAAACAGACATTCATTCCTTTCAGGACATGAACTGTTTTGGTTCTTTCCGGCTGGTGAACAAACCGACATGATCAAAATACAAAGGTTCCAACACTGATACTGGACACAATTCAAAAAATCCTTCTGCATATTCTGCATAGGTAAATGCCTCCGGCAGCTTCAGCCAAAAGCCGAGAACAGGCAAGTGACCCCCTGCAGTCCGATTAAATATATACACACCACAGATTAGCACAAAAGTTAGGACTGCTGCCGGTACCGGCAGATCTGAATAGATAAATGACACAGGTATTGCAAAGCACATACGAAGGGCAAATTCCACAGATGCGCCGTGATCCAGTCTGCCACATCTCCTTAAGTCAGCATCTCAAATCCGGCGTCTGCACCGGACAGAAGCGGCAGCAGGGATACACAGGAGAACTGCTGCTATTCCCAAACCCAGAGCCACCAAGCTTTCATTTCTGACAGGGCATGTTTTTGTCCTGCTCCCCGTCACCGCTCTTTTCTGGTGAAACAACACCCGGATCAGGGCATCCATATTGGTAAATGGTACCATTCCCAATGCATTCCATCCATCGAATAAGATCCAGCCGGATGTTCGTCCCTGATCCAGCAGTCTCCCTGATACTGCGAATGTCCAGTAAGCAGCCACCAGCAGTAATGCCAGAAACCGTCCGACCATCATGCCATTGTCTATTTCCTGAGAAATTCCGAGTATCAGCAAAATCACAAACCAGAACCAACTTTCCTTCACAGGACGGATTCCAAAGTCCTGGCATACAACAGCACCACTGCTGCATAAAACGGTGTAGACAGGCAGGCACCATGCAGAAGTACTGTTCGTGAACATCCAAATAAATCCATAGCCAAGCAGCAGATACAGTCCGCAGAAGATCCGATCCATTCCCTTTACACGATCAAATCATTCATCGTCCTCATCCTCCACATATTCCAGAATATCTCCTGGCTGACAGTTAAGTGCTTTGCAGATGCTGTTTAAGGTACTCAGCTTGATTGCCTTGGCCTTTCCATTTTTTAATATAGAAATATTCGCCATGGTGATCCCAACCCGTTCAGATAACCCGTAACGCTCATTTTCCGCTTTGCAAGCATGACATCTATATTGATAATGATCGACATATGTTCGCCCTCCTAGATGGTCCAGTCGCTCTGATCCTGCAGATCAGCCGCTTTCCGAATGAGATGAGACAATGCTGCTGCCACAGAAAATCCAATACCGATCAGCGTGACCACAAAGCACAAAGCAATATTCCTGGATGATTCATACCAATCAGCCAGAACAACACATTTCCCACCAAAAAGCACCACAGCATCCGCTACCGCCAGAAAGGAAATACGTCCCATGTACTCTGCATTTTCCGTAGTAAATGCATGATCCTTTTCAATATTTCCAAATATCTTCCACGCCAGATACAGAGCCCAAAAGCAAGGAATCGACAAAACCCACAGAAAGATGATCCACGGCCAGAAGCAATAGGAAAATTCCGGATAGCTCTCCACCAGCCACTGGCCTGCCAGTGGCAGCACACTCCTGCCAGTCCCAGTCCACAGACCGCTGCAAATAATACCAGTATCTTCAACCATTTTACCAATGTACGCTGTTCCATTTTTTCTTCTCCTTTTTCCCTTATTGTGGCTTCAGTATACTTGTGCTTATTTTATTTTGTCAATATATTTTTATTGTTTTACGATAAATAGTAACCGTACAGCAATGTAGTGCGCATAAAAAAAGGGCAGCCACAAGGCTGCCCTGAAGGGAGGGCTTAAAGCCGTCACCTGCATTGGCATTGGCTTCTATGTCAGCATTTTACTCTGTAAATACCGTCGTCTGGATCTCACCGTCTGCACAGTCAAAGATCACAGCATCAGAATATGCGTAATTATCCATGGCGTCACGCATCTCATATACCATGGAATAGCTTCCATCCGGAAGTTCTATCTCATCAAAGCTGGTATCTGCAGTCACTGTGAAGGTATCTGCGGTATAAGCTTCAAAAATCATCATCACCGGTTGCGGTTGCTGCATACCAGATGGTTGTGATCTCATCACCTTCCTCCAGAAGCCGCAGTTCCTTGTCAGCCATACCTGTATCATCAATGCCCTGACGTGCGCCAAGGATGCTCCACTCTTCAGTAGTGAAATCATAGACAACCTGCAGATTATATTCCTCTCCATTCAGGAGAATCCGGAACAGAAAACATAGTATAATCTTCACTTTCGTCGCTCAGCTCCATGAAAACCATGTTGCCATCGATGCTTCCCCAGACTCCGCGGAAATTGTCATAGAAGACTCCATTTTCCCAGTCTGCATTCATATCATTATCGGTTCCCAGCCAGAGCATCAGGTCATCTTCCTCATCCACATAATAAAGGCTAAAGCCAATTCCAGCCAGAATATCATTGGCTTCCGGTCCCAATGTCAGATAGGAGATACCATCATCCGTCACATCCAGCGGTGCCCCATCCCAGTCCACAGACAGAAGATTCTTCACTTCCGGCAGCTCCTCAAACTGCATATTTTTAATATATTCCATACCCGATTCATCCAACTCTCCGGTCAGCTCATAGGCATAGAAATATTTGAACGCAGCTCCTGTGCCAATATTGGCATAGCCCCAGAAATCATCCACATCACCATTGTAGGAATAGTAACAGGAAAGACCGGTCGCTTCTGTCCGATACTGACCTCCTACCTGATACAGAACGCAGTCCCATCCAGTGCATCCAGCACGTCTCTTGGCAGACCCCAACATATTAGAACTCTGTCTTGCCATATGACCAAGATCCACCATGTTGGTATAACCCTGCTCTCTGGTATTACCTCCATAATTCTCTCTGGGCCGCCGCCCGGGCAAACTGGGAGAAAAAATCCAGGATCGGTGCAGGCTGCCGCCAGTGCTTCTGAGCCAAAGGTATCATAAGCCGTCAGCGGTCCCACTTTTGTCAGATCCGTAAGAGAAAGAGTGGTGTTGTCCTGAGTTCCCACTTCCTCACAGCCTGCATAATAAGCATCACAGATCACGCCCCAGCTCTTCTCCATCCATAGAAGGATCATCCGCAAGGGGCACCAACCCACTGGGAATAATACCATCCATTGGCAGGCTCTGTCTCCTCGGATGCAACCAGATAGTGTGCCAGATCAGAAAACGTATATGCCACATCCACTGTTGCCATCAGACAGGTGTCAAATCCCCAGCTCCAGAGGGCTGTTCTTCTTCCGAAGGCTCCCACACACTGGCAAATGCTGTGTACATTTCATCCAGGGTCAATGAATCAAATCCATACAGTTCATCAAACGAAGCCCCCGACACAGAACCACCTCCATGGTTCCAGAATACCACAGCTGTCTTTTCAGCCGGATAATTGTTCTTTGCAAACTGCAGGAAAATCTGCCAGAGTCTCCGCGTCTCCCATACTGGCCGAAGGCTGCTCATCCACCAGTTCCAGTCCTTCACTGCTGTACAGCCACCTCTGCAGGTGGTCTGCATCGACCACATCATTCTGCCACTCGGAAGATCCACCCGTCTCAATGACCACATTTACATTTTCCGGAAGTTCCACCTCCGTAAGCTCACTCAGATCATAGGTGGCAAATCCACCACCAGATTCCAGATCACTTCCGCAGAGATACCAGTAGATCGACCAGCTTCGGAAGAACAGTATCCGCAGTCTGTCCGTCTGCCCTTGCCTCCTCTTCGTCACAGGCTGTCAAAGCACACCCCATCACCAGAATCATGAATACAGCCAGAAATCTCTTTTTCATTCGCATCCCTCCCCATGTAAAAACTCAGATTCCCCATCAGCTGCTTTTCTTTGCTGAAAATTCTTCTTGTGTGATAACTCCTGCATCCAGAAGTTCTTTGTATTTCTTGATCTCCTCCACGGCGCTTGTTCCTGTGGCAGCAGCTGGTTTCTTATTGCCGAGCACGCTCTTGACCGGCTGAGCGGCTGCCGCACCTGCACTTCCTGCCGCAGACATCTGAATCTCTTTTTTGCCCCCGGGCTTACCATCTGGATCAGATTGACCACCAGTGTATGAAGCTGATCCACCTTTATCCTCATACTCCTGCAGATAGGTATTCACACTTGGATAGTACCTGTCAAATTCCGGTGCAGCCAGCGGCCAGCGGATTGAACCCCAGTACGGATGTTTCATGGCAAGTTCCACATAAAAGTAGCGGAATGGGCCTTTCACATCAAAAAGTCGGCTCACTGCGGTAAGTTCTCGTGGAACGCTCGTCAAATCGCCGATCATCCATCCGACGGTCTCGCTCATCCAGTCTTCTGCCGCCAAGCCGACGGTCTCGCTCATCATAAAGGCGGTCCCGTTCATCCCGCATCCGTTCCATCTGTTCTACCATCTCATATTCCCGTCTCTGCGCGCCTCATACTGCGTGATCTGGGTGGACATGGCACTGATCTTTTGATGGCATCATACTCTTATAACATTTGATCATTGCCGCCCCCTGGCTTTCATACAGAGGCTTGTCATCCTCCAGCACCCCTCAGACTCTTGAAATTGGATATTTCCATGATCAGTGCATTTTTCGTCATCCTTCAGTTTGAAGAATCCATGGGATGCATCCATCACAAATGTTTCTTTTCCGAACCCAAAATCAAAGCGGTATGTCTCTGTAAATTTGTCCCTCAGAGGCTGTTGCTGATCATGATAGGAAATGTATTTGCTGAATTTATCCAGTGTCATCTTATCCACCAGCCCCTTAGGCAGGTCGATCTTCCGGTCACAGTCCTTACAGATGGGCATATCCTCCACCTTGGTTGCCAGAAGCCTTGAGTCGGCTTTCCACAGACCGGACATAATTTTTTATTATTGCTGAATAATCCCATATTCATATCCTCCTAATATTCTCCCGATTCCAGATATTCTCTTTTATGAAAACCAAGGATGCCAGCGACCAGACAGGTGGGAACCATACAATCGCCTGGTTGTATTTTGTCAAATATCATTATAGATTAATCTGCTGGTCCGCACCATTTTTTTATAACTCTCCACCGCATCCAGGCATTTTACATATCCTCTGTCTTCTTTCAGTTCCGGATATTTTCCGGAAATATCAGAAATTTCATCCATGACCTTCTGGATCACACGCTCCTGTTTCAACACATCCGAAGGCATTGATCTGGCTGTCAGGATCCGATATTCTGTCTGAATCATTTTCTTCCAGCCGACTGCCATCTTTCTCTGTATAAAAGATTCCACCAGATCCACCAACAGCATTGCAGCATCAAACTGGGAGGAAACCTGCACCAAAGCTGTCCCATGGCAAGGTTCACGTTCTCATCCATTACCACCAGTTTTTTCTTTGTCATAGAATCCAGATCATCAGCAGGATCAGAAGTAAAATTACGATCACCAGGCTTTTTCATCAAAGACTCCTCCATATAAAAACAGCGGATGCGGATCACCCCGCATCCGCTGTCGCATTCAATTTTATCTATGGATCTTACTGCATGAAATAGATTCCGTTATATCCAGTATCATCATTCATAGGAGTACCATGGTCACTCCGTCCTCGTCCTCAGCAAATGCACATGCATAGTTCAGTGTGCTTCCGCTGTTGTCCAGAGATACCAGTAAAAGGTGTACTCATCTACATACTCATAAGTACCAGTGAGGTTTCCGCCTCCCTGCTCCATGTTGCATTGCCATCTTCATCAAATACCATATCAAAGAGTTCCACCGTAGTTCTGATCCAGAACACCAGTTGCTGTCTCTGCATCAAGCTCCTCACCGTCAAGCATAGCGCCTACAAATGCCAGGTAGTTCCTGCTACATCCGGTGCTACTGCTGCTTCGATGATACAACGGTCCAAGATCCTCTTCTGTTTCTTCAGTTGCATCCCTGCTGCTACATCCTCTGCTTCTGCCTCATCTGCTTCTGCAGTATCATCAACAGTTTCTTCCACTGCTGTATCTGCAGCATCAGTCTCCGTATCAGATCCTCCACATGCAGTTACTGCCATCGCCAGTGTCAGGCTCATCATCATTGCAAGTACTTTTCTCTTCATATTCTTTCTCCTTCGTCACATTGTTTTGTGGTTATTAAGTTCCACCTGTTGTTTCCAGTGTACAGGAGAAAAACAGAAAAATGGCCGGTTCGACACAAACCGACCAAAAATGCATTGAATCGACCATCAGGCAAGCACCACCTGATCTTTACTGAATGCATATTCCAGATATTGATTTTTTGATTTCTGAACATTTTCCATGGGGAACCCGGGATCTCATCCTGATTTACCATGAGGATTGCTTTGGAAGAAATCGTTTTATGTATTCCATATTAACAAGATAAGACCTGTGTGCCCGAAGAAAGTTGTTGTATTTTGCAAGCTGTCCGCTTAGATCATCCATACTTCCCACACTCTCCAGCTGTTCGCCGTTCTGCATATGAAAAGACCAGTGTCCGTCCCTGGACCTCACAGTACATAAACCTGTCCAGACTGATCTGGGTGATCCCGCTTTTTGCATCTGAGGATCAGGCTTCTTCTCTGCTCCTGCGCGCATTCCTTGAGCACAGAATCCATCAGCCTGTAAAAAACTCTCCTGCCAGATAGGCTTCAACTGATAAAAATATGCATTGACCGTATAAGATTCCACTGCATACTCCGCAGAAGAGGTAAGGAAAATAATCTTCATGGCACTGTCATATTCCCGGATCTCCTGTGCCGTCTCAATTCCGTTGACCCCCTGGCATCAGAACATCCAGAAACAGAATATCAAACCGCATTCCCTTCTCGATCTGCGCTATCAGCTCCAGCGGACTGTGAAATGCAGTATATGTAATTTCTGATTTCGTTCTACCCGATAGTTATCCATCAGAACATGCAGCTCGTTCAATACAGACAAATCATCATCGCAAAACGCCGCTTTTTATCATCTCTGTAATCTCTTTCTTCTGAATTTTTCTAGACTTTGATTCATCATAGCATACTTTTTTCGACAATTCCACCATTTCAATCGAACAAGATCTCTTCCACCGTTACAAATTCATACCCCTGCTTCTTCATCTCATCCACGATCATCAGAGCCGCCGTCACCGATGTGTCATAATAATCATGAAGCAGAATGATGTCCCTGTCCTCCACCTGCTGCAATACTCTTGACATCACAAGCCCTGCATCTGGTGTGCACCAGTCCAGAGGGTATCCACATTCCACAACACCGGAAACATGTTCAGGTCCTGTTCCAGACTCTTATCCCAGCTTCCGTAAGGCGGCCGGATATAGGTCACATTCTCCCCGGTGATAGCTTCCAGGATCTCGTTAGTCTTCACAAGCTCTTCCCCGAAATACCTCTTTTATTGTCAGAAGTCAGCTGGATATGACTGTAGGTATGATTGCCGATCAGATGTCCATCCGCCTTCTCCCGCCGGATCAGATCCGGGCAAGATTCCGCATTTTCACCAGTCACAAAGAACGTCGCCACTACCCCCCCTCTTTCAGCCCGTCAAGCAGCCGTTCTGTATACAGGGGGCTGGGACCGTCATCAAAGGTCAGTGCTGCTTTTTTCGTCTCCACAAAAGCAGTACTGACAGACAGCACCTTCTCTTCCTGCCACAGAGCTATCCACCCTGCCATCAGACAGATTATGATCAGTGCAGTACACCATCGCCTCATATGCCATTCTCCAGATCCTGCATCATTCCATCTTATGTCAGAGTTCATTAAGAAATGCTTCAAGGTTTCTTTATTTATTTTATAATTCTTTTAGAACATTGCCATAATTTGGACATATTTCCCTGATATGATAGTACTTGTAAGAACGACATATCCGTATTTGGAAGAGTCCTCCACTTCCCTCATTCAAACAGAATAACACTTGGGGGTATTCAGATGTGTGCTATATTGAAAATAAAAAGTCCTCCTCGACTCCCCCCGCACCTCGGCCAAAGTCAGAAAACGTCAAGGCTGCAAGGCCTTTTCTAAATTTTGCCCTCAGATCTCCGTGAAGGTTTATATTTCTGCGCAATCCCGGTGAAGGTATATTTCTGCCATAGATAGACAATGGTTCCATCCTCCAGGTCTTCCCGCTCGATCTTCAGTTCTCTGTCTTTGTGACGGCTCCGGATATACTGCTCCGGATCATCCAGCGCTACTTCCTCAAAAATATATCCCGCATCTGATTGTTGGCGCATTCATTGAAGATCTCATGTACTACTTCATATTCTTTCATACTCATTTCCCCTTAGTCCTGTTCATCCAGCTGCTTTTCTCAAATACCGTCCTACCACATGGGCAAAGTGGACAACTCCTGATATAAGCAAAATCCTTGCCAAAGATCTTACGTTCTGCCTGCAGATCCTGTTCTTCTCCTGCAAAGACACCCAGCACAGAGATTCCCTGACTTCTGAGACGCCGCACTTCTGATGCCGTGTCCTTCACCGCATAGTCGCCGGTATAGACTGCCGGATTCTTCGCATTTGGCCGGTTCACCACCAGATCATTGGGGCGTCCATCGCTTAACACGATCAATACCTTGTTCTCCTCCGGTCTTGCCAGCAGCCCATCTGCTGCCGCCCGTAATGCCAGTCCGTCCCTGTTATTGGACGAAGAAGTAAATTCCATCAGATTCCAGTCTGCTTCTGCCGGATCATTATATTCCCGGAATCTCCGCATGACTGTATAGTCCCAGAAAGAGCAGAAACTCAAGACCCGGTGTGGGATCCCTGCCCGGGTAAGCGCCGCTGACAAAATATACCCCTGCAGAGCGATCATATGCTGACGGCTTCGCTGGGAACCGCTGGCATCGATCAGCACATCCACTACAAAATCTGAATTATTTCTTCTTATACTGCTTTAAAAATAATTTTTGTATCACTGGTCCGTCCCACTTTCCACAGCTTCTGTGGAATCACTGTTCCATAGTCAGATATCTGCGTATCGTCTTCATTCCGTGCCTGCAGGGACCGCTTCAGAATATCTCCCAGTGCAGCAATATTATGCCGGGAGATCCTCTGATTCTGCCGGTAAAACCGTTCATTCATCTCACTGGTCCGTTTCGCCAGCACATACGTATTATTTTCCCTGACACAGCCCTTTAGAATGCCCTCCGTAAAATACAGCTTGCAGTCCGCATGAATTCCACGGCAGATCCGTCGATTCAGCCGTTCCTGTTCCCTTGCATCCATATAGGATGTACCAAAATGCAGTTCTATATAGGAATACATCTTTTTTAATGTCTTCCTCAGTGATCAGAATCTTTCCGGCGCGATACTTTTCTCCTCCGCCTCTTCTTCATCCTCCGGCAATGTACTGCTGTTTGCCTGTCGCATCATCTCTTCCAATGAGGCTTCTGTGGCATTTTTCATCCAGGAAATCCTGCCAGTCGAATTTTTTTTCAGATCTGCTTCCCTGACGGAGAGAACCTGTTCCAGCGTTCCATGTTCCTTTTCAAAATGCGGGTCTACCAGACGATTGTAAAAAATCCGTCCACTTTTCGGATCACATCCATCGTATCCTCTGCATTCTGGAGAGAAAATAACTCTTCCACCTGCTCCCGGACCATTTTACCAGCTGTATAGGTCCCATCAAGTCCTTGCTGGAGCATAGCGATCTTCATCCGTGCTACCGGGTCATTCCGTCTTGCCAGCCGGTCAAAATCCCGATCCAGAATATCTCCAAAAGCTTTTTCCGAAGAGTTGACACACCCCTTACGCTCAGCTGTGATCTTCTCTGTAATACCGCCTGATCCACACACATCTGTGCCAGTCCTGCAAGGGATGGCTCATCCGCACCCATATAAAGCTTTTTTCACCAGATACATGCCAAACTCGTCTTTGGAAAAATAACGCGCAAATGCCCCTTGTTTGACCGCATCATAGAGGGTAATATACTGAGATTCCCGAAAGGAATCAAGATCCAGGTTCACATCCAGATCATAGTCCCCACTCACTGTCCACAGCAGATTCTTCATACGGTTTTCCAGTTCGTAACGATATTCTTCCTCGCTGTATATCTGCGATCTGTCCTGCATTAAAATACATTCTCCCTTGTCCAGTCCTCGGGGATTCTGGTCATTGCCATATCTGACACGATCTCCCGCTCAAAAATATCAAATGCTTTGTTAATAATGCCCATCTGCACAGCCTGCCAGGGCGTAAGCCCGATCTTCACTGCTCCCAGTGCGGATAACAAGCCTCGCAGATCCATACATTTGGTAGAAATCTCACTATTATCTGCCTTTTCCTGCAGATCCAGGAACAGTCCGCCAAATGCATCCAGTGCCTCTTCCTTGATCTTTGGATAGTCATAACGAATGATCCGGTAAAGATTTTCTTTGGTGAGTGCGGGCATATCGATTACCAGGAACCGGGATACCAATGCTTCATTCAACTCTCTGGTTCCCGCATATCCATAATTCATAGTTCCTATAAAACGAGTAGCCGGATGCAGATCGATTCGTTCATAGCCTGGCACATCGATCATCCGTCGATGATCCAGTGTGGCATGAAGAACGCTGGCTGCATCATTTTTTGCCATATTGATCTCATCAAAGATGCCAAACCCGCCCTCTTCCGCACAGCGGTATACGCTTCCTTTCCGGAGTTCCACCTGATTATTGCGGAACGTGTCAGTTCCTATCAACGTACTGCTGTCCGTATTGACATTGAAGGAAATATTATAAGAAGGTCTGCCGAAGATCCAGGCCAGATTCTCCGCCAGAATATTTTTACCGGTCGCCTTGGCTCCTGACAGCAGCAGGTTCGATCCCCTGAAGCAGAGCTGCCATGGCCATCTCCAGGATCTCTTTTCCATAAAACGGAATGTTTGGGCGGTTCACTCTCTGCAATGCTGCCTCATCCGCCGGATATTCCTGCCGAAATGCTTCCACCTGTGCCAGAAGGGTTGGACTTATATCCTGTTCCTCTAAAAACTGTAATTCTTTCTGCATAAAACTCCTCTTATCGTACTCTCAATCCTCCAGGAACTGCGCCAGCACATAATTGCTGATATCAATTCCATACTCTGTTAAACTGATTCTGCCATTTTTCTCTTCCAAAAGCTGTTGCATTTGCAACTTTTCCAATAATTTTTCATAATGTGCCCGATATGGACCCGGATCAATGCCTTCCATCTTCCGCAAGCCTAAGAAAAAAAATGTTTCTTCCCGATATCCTGCTCTGAAAGTTCTTCTTCTGTTCCTCTGATCCGTCCCTGTACCGCCGTAACACTTGGCAAGCACATCCTTACGCATAGCCTTAACGGTTTCACGGGCAATAATTTTTCCTCCAACGGATGCCTGAATCGGAATTTCAAATAAATGTCTTGGAATTTCTTTCTTTAAACGCTCACACATTTTGCGGCCTCTCTCATAGGCGCTTTCTTTGAACACGATAAAGGAAAGAGCATCTACCATCTCACGGTTAATCAGAATATCCAGCTTAACCAGTTCTGAACGCACATAGCCTTTCATCTCATAATCAAACGATGCATATCCACGGGAACGGGACTTTAACGCATCGAAAAAGTCATAAATAATTTCATTGAGCGGCAGATCATATTTGATCACTGCACGAGTTGCTTCTATATAATCCATGCTGATATAAATACCACGACGCTCCTGACACAGTTTCATGATTGCCCCGACGTATTCGCTGGTCACCATGATTTCTGCTGCCACAAACGGTTCTTCCATATATTCAATCTCTGACGGATCCGGCAGATTAGACGGATTGGTCAGATCAATCACCTCGCCATTTGTCTTATGCACCTTATAAATTACGCTCGGTGCTGTCGTTACAAGATCCAGATTAAATTCTCTTTCCAACCGTTCCTGAATGATTTCAAGATGCAACAGGCCCAAAAATCCACATCGGAATCCAAAGCCAAGTGCCAGCGAAGTCTCCGGTTCATAATACAAAGAAGCATCATTAAGCTGGAGCTTTTCTAGCGCATCACGCAGATCCGGATACTTGGCAGAATCTGCCGGGTAAAGTCCACAGTAAACCATTGATTTACTTTCTTGTATCCTGGAAGCGGTTCCGCACACGGACGCTCACTGTCCGTAACAGTATCACCCACCTGTGTATCCCGTACATTCTTGATACTTGCTGCAATATATCCAACCATTCCAGCCGATAATTCATCACATGGGATAAACTGCCCTGCTCCAAAATAACCAACTTCTGTAACAAGATCCTCTGCACCGGTAGCCATCATTTTGATTTTTGTGCCGACTTTAACAGTACCTTCCTTGATACGGCAGAAAATGATGACACCTTTGTAGGAATCATATATTGCATCAAAGATCAATGCCTGAAGCGGCGCTGTCGGATCTCCGGTCGGTGCCGGGATTTTGTGCACGATCTGTTCCAGTACATCTTCGATATTTAATCCTGTTTTTGCAGAAATGCGTGGCGCATCGGCCGCTTCAATTCCAATCACATCCTCAATCTCCTGCACGACTTCATCGGGTCTTGCACTTGGCAGATCAATTTTGTTAATTACCGGCATCACATCAAGGTCATGATCCAGTGCCAGATAGACATTCGCAAGGGTCTGTGCCTCAATTCCCTGGGCGGCGTCCACCACAAGAATAGCTCCCTCACAGGCTGCAAGGCTTCTTGATACCTCATAATTAAAATCCACATGTCCCGGGGTATCAATCAGATTAAAAATATATTCTTCTCCATCCTTCGCATTGTAAATAATACGAACAGCCTGCGACTTGATGGTGATACCACGCTCACGTTCCAGATCCATGTTATCGAGTACCTGTGCCTGCATCTCGCGGCTGGTCAGTGTACCAGTCTTTTCTATAATACGATCTGCAAGTGTAGACTTGCCATGATCGATATGGGCAATAATGCAAAAATTACGAATTTTGCTCTGATCGATTGACATATAGTTCCTCCTGCCATCTATTTCAATGGCTCATTCTCTTCGTTATTGACAAAACTTAATTATACGGAAAAAATCTGATTTTTTCAAGATTTTGTTCACTACATAATCGGCCATCTGCTAAAAACTTCCTGCTTTACGGAATCATCCGCAAAACTTGCAGCAAGCGACGCCATATAGATTTTCTGGCACATTGCCTCCTTAAACATCCCTGCATCAACCAGTCTCATATACTCGTCCGTACATGTCGTATCGCTCACCGTGCGATTGTCCGTATTAATCGACATCGGAATTCCCGCTTCGTAGAACTTTTTAAACGGATATTCCTCGATGGAATTGATCGCCTTGGTCTGTAAGTTGCTCGTTGGGCAAAGTTCCACGCCAATCTTCTTATCCGCACAAAGCTTCTCAGTTCCGGGGCGTCCTTCATAGCGATTCCGTGCCCGATTCTTCTTGCACCATACTCGATTGCCGTCTGAATGTTAAGCGTGCTACCGCATTCTCCCGAATGAATGGTAAAAGGCATGTCATTCTTTCTTGCCCACTCAAAAAGCTCACGAAACCCGGATGTCGGATATGCTTTCTCATCTCCCGCGAGATCACATCCCACAACACCGGATCCGAGAAGTTCTCTTGCATCTTTGAGCATCGAAAGATTTGTCTCCTGATCAAGATTCCGCATCGCGCAAACCAGGATTCCCGTATGGATATCGCGTTTTGCCTCGGCAGATTTTAATCCTTCATTCACACTCTCAATGATCTCTGTAATTTTCAGTCCCTGCTGCGTTGAAAAAGAAGGGGCAAATCGTACTTCCAGATACTTTACCTGCTCCTTTGCCGCACGAAGCGCAAGTTCCTCCGCCGCTGCGCGAAGCCCTTCCTTCGTCTGCAGGCAGCGAAGCGGCAGATCAAACCGCTTCAGGTAATCTGCAAGAGACGGACAGTCCATCGGCGCCGTCAAAGCCTCCTGTAACTCTTCCTTTGTATATTCTTCGCCCATATCGGCAAGCAGCTTCTGTGTCAGTTCCACACTCATCGAGCCATCCAGATGACAGTGCAGCTCAATTTTCGGCATATGGTATGCGATAAAACGAGTCATCATATGTGTTCCTCCAGATTCTTTGGTCCAAATCCCATCGGGAATAATTCTTCCAGTTTATATATACAATATTCATGTTCTGATTTTGCCAGAATAATCGTAAATGTAGCCGGTTCACAAAATTCCATCATCACCTGCCGACAGACACCACACGGCGCACAATAATCCAGCTGACCGGCATCCTCCGCTCCTCCAACGATTGCTATCGCTGCAAAATTGTGTTCTCCTTCACTGACCGCTTTAAAAAACGCGGTACGCTCTGCACAATTTGTCGGTGTATATGCGGCATTTTCAATATTACAACCTCTATAAATGCGACCTTCTTTTGTCAGCAGCGCCGCTCCCACCTGAAAATGCGAATACGGCGTATACGCCATACGCCGCGCCTGAAATGCTTCCCTGATCAGTTTTTCTGTTTCCATCTCTTTTGCCCCTTTGCAGTTGAATATCAGACCACTTAAATATACATCTATTATAAGCTGTTTAGCCGTCTGATTTCAACACCTTTGCAAGGATATCTGCAAGCGGTTCCATCGCATTTTCCGCCTCTTCATATGTATTGGTCTGCGCCCCCACTTCAACCAGAAGTGATTTTGGACAAAAATGCATATTATAGCGATACCCTTCAGATAAATACGCCGCGTAAAATCCGGATAATACTCTGCCGCTGCAAGCTGCATCTGAAAAGAAAAAAAAAAGATTATCCGCAATATACGGATTTTTCAGATAAGCAATATCTCCTGTGGCTGTTGTCCGGCTCAATCCATTAAAGAACA
>VOFC01002794.1_pt1 | contig 16486 bp, 34 predicted proteins | sample 5384161 | NCBI WGS metagenome assembly VOFC01 (sample SAMN12384722, study PRJNA508395) | human gut metagenome | isolation source: healthy gut B | host: Homo sapiens | reverse complement strand
TTTATTACGTATTGCTGACAAATCAACTGTATCTGATTTTACATTCCCGATAGTCGTTCTTGGATAAATGAGTAAGACTCAAAACCACTGTTCCCTAGAGGAACTGGCAGACAAGCTCTCAAATGGTACTTTGACTTCATCATATATTTTCCGCTGTTTGAAGGAGTTTTGTTCCTATTCCTTTATGCTTTTCAGACGCTTTCACATAAAGTCTGTGAAGAAAGGCTTCCGAGGGATTTTCTGTTTTGGAATATCCACATCCTATCACTTGTCATCTCATTGATTGCAACCCAAAACATATTCCACTGTCAAAGTAGTTTTTGCGTATATCCAGCAAATCTTTTTTTATAGTGGGTTTTCTCCGAGAGCATCTTGGCCTGCAGAACCATAAAATAAGGTCATCCTGTATTTCTCTTCGTAAAGCTTAATAATCACGCTTATCTCTCCGTCAAAAGGCGAATTAGCACATCATTATAAAGTTTACTATATCAATAAGTCCGATGGTTTCATCAAAACCATCGGACTTAATTTGGTGGAAACGGGGGGACAATTCGAACCCTCGACCTCACGGATGTGAACCGTGCTCAACTAGCCGAGTACGCTTCCATAAACTGTGGAGCGGGGAATCGAAACCCCTGTATTCAGCTTTCTGGGAAGTTGATGTTCTGCCATTGAACTGCCACCTCGCAATGTAAGCCTGATTATACGCACGGAACGTTTCAAATGCAAGAGGTAATGTAAAACTTTTTTTCCGGCAGGCCAAAACTTCCGGCGAACCGCAGGTGCGGGCCCGCCGGAAGAAGGCGGCAGGGGGTTGCCGGAAGGCGCAGAACTCAGATCCGCATAGCGGCCGCAAAGGCGGAGCGGGTGGCGGTTCGTACATTGCCGGAGCCTCTATTGTCCCTGACATGATGCGGGGGGCATCAGCCATATCGGCAAAGGTCAATGCCTGTCCTGCGCAGGGCCATGCCGCCGCAGCCACGATGGAATCGCAGAATGGTGTGGCTTTCTCCCTGCTTGTCCGTATAGGTCACAGCGCCGGGGGCAACCGCAGGGTGGTGGCCTTTTTAATGGGAGTCAGATTGGGCATCTTGCCCCATGCATCTGCAAACATGGAGTAGTAAGGACACGATCCGCCCGGCGGCGAACTTCCGCTGACGGGAGAGAATGGTGACATTATGATCGTTCTCTGCCAGATACATGGCGGTCTCCATGCCAATCCGCCGCCGCCGATAACCACTACGTCCTTGCCCAGCTCCTGCTCTTTCCATAGACCTCGATGGGATTGTAGACGCCGGTAATGGGTGCACCGGCTTCGTTCAGAAGGCCCGGGATGGCGGGAACTTGGGCGCTGCGCCAAGGGCGGCAATGATGGCGTCGTATTCCTCCACGGCCAGCAGTTCCGGCGTAGCGGTGGTGCTTAGCTTTACATCCACAGCGCTTTCAAGCTGTGCGGATCAGGTGTTTTTGCCCGCAGGGGGCCACTTGAAGCTGGAATAGTCGGTATGAAGCAACCGGCCGCCCAGCTTATCGGACTTTTCATACAGGGTGACGCTGTGTCTACGCTGACAGAGATAGAGGGCAGCACGCATACCGGCAGGGCCGCCGCCGATAACGGCAACCTTTTTGGGCGTGGTGGGAGGCGGGCACCAGCGCAGAGAGCTTGTGGGTACGCCAATCTCCGGGTTCACGGTACATACGGGACTTCCAAGGGCCCCCAGATGCCGAGACCGTGGCAGCGGGTTACAGCGGACGCAGGAACCACATCCTCACCACGGCCCTGAAGGATCTTTTTCTCCGTACTGGCTGTCGCAGATAAAGGCGCGGCCAATGCCGATCATGTTCAGCCTGCCGGAGGCGATGTATTCTCCATGTCGTCCAGATCCTGGAAACCACCGATGGGGGGCGGTGATGATCTTTGCACCGCCTCTGATGGCGGCGGCATACCGAAGGGTCATGGATCGTGGGTACGGAAAGCAGCTGATGGATCGTTGCCTGCTCGCCCTTATTGAGAATGATGCAGCCCCTCGGCCAGCTTGGCGAAGGTCACGATATCCTCGAAATGGTGAGGCCGTCGTCTTTCACCGGATACCTGCATTTCCACCAGAAAATCCTTTCCATAGGCTTCCTTGATTGCCTTTACCAGCATGGAACTTGGCTCGGTTCTCCATGGGCCGCTGACCATCGGCATTGCCTGTTGCAATTTGGGGACAGGAACTTGCTGAGCAGGGTAGCGCCGTAGGAGGCATGGATACATGTCGTAGCCACAGCCCACATAGTATTTGAGCTTTTTCACCAGTTCCTCCATCTCCTTGAGACCCATGGCCGATGGGCATCGGGGCATGGAGTTGTCGCCCATGGGGCTGCCCCCATCATTTTCCATTTCTCCATCATCTCTTCCATCTCGGCGGGAGATACCAGATGCCGCCAGCCGGTTCGCCGTCATAGACGCCATAGCCGGCAGGCGCAGAGAGATGGGGGCGGAGACCTTTGCACCGTAGAAGTGGGATCTGATCCACCATCAGGGTCATGGCGTTTTCCAGTGCGGGTCACGGGGTATCCCACATGGGAAATGACATCCGTCACCGAAGCCTCCTGCTGCTTGAGATTGGTCCAGTCGCCAATGGTGATACGGCAGCGCCGTTCTTTGCCAGTCCTACCAGATAGCCCACCACGGCATCGAGTGGGTATAGCCCGGCCCCTGCAAAAAGTGGGCAGGGCGTTGGCGGACAGCAGGTTGCTTTTTGAGAATGACGTTGCCCACCTTCTGTGGAGAGAATGTGCTTGTACTTACGTAAGCCATCGTAATCGCTCTTTCAAAATCGTTTTCAGGTCAACATGTTAGTATTATAACAAAGAGAGATGGGTGAGATGAACAGTGGCGATTTGTGCTTTGCTTGCTGGAATGTATCCCCTTCGAAAACGAATGTACCCCAAATACCGCCCGTGCAGAGATAGCAGCGCCCCCTTCCGCTGCTGGGGAAAGGGACGTCTGAAGATCAGAAGGCAACAGGGCTGCTTTTAGAGATACGGAGGCCGTTTTCAAAAAGTCCCCACGGTTAGATCACAGGGGACATTCTGGTTGGGATCTGGATGGCCCTCCCAAAGATGATAGAGTGGCGGCAGAAAGATCGGGCCAGCGGCTGGCCTCATATTCCGGAGTGGGCAGCGCCGTCCTCCGGGCAGGGGCAGCGAGGACTTGTGAAACAACAAAGGCCGGTCAGAGCAGCGGGTATTGGCAACTCCGGCAACAATGTGGTTCAGTCCCCTTCGGCATCTTCCCACATATGCACGGTGGAACTAATAACTTCCTTCCCTTGGCGTTGAAAAACGCCTTCTACGATCACATGAGACAGATGGTGCGGAAGAAAACCATTCAAGACTCAGCTGAAAACCGGCTTCCTCGGGAACCATGGCCTCAGAGATCATGTGGGCGGAGTTCAGGAAGCCATACTGGCTGGGGCTCTTGACCTCCAGTTAAAGCGCTTCTGTGGGGAGCCGGTCTAGATAATAGCCTTTTTCCATAAAGGCTCACCACTGTCCATCATTTTTGCGGTGACACCCGGGGAGAAAGTAAAGCTGGGCCTGGTGGTGATCACAATTAGCCCTTTCTCTGCAAGACTCGGTAAGCTCCAAAGGCGCATAGGCAGGGGTGGGGGCAGACAGGGGGCGTGAAGGGCAGGTGGGGACATGAATATTGTCCTGTAAGGGCAGATAGGTCTGGCCCGCCGTTGGGGGATGTATTCCATAAGAGAACGACTCTGCCCATTTCTATAAGTATGATAATCATTATATGAAAAATTTGTGCCGCGAAATATTCATTTTGTGGACCCTATAGCCGGAGGGGAATAGCAAGAACGTTGAATAGATTTATGTTGGGAAACGCCGCCGAGGGCGGCGTTTCGTTACTTACCATTCTCCATAGAAACTGCGTCCAGTAGGGGCCGGTGCGCGCCTTCACGCCCAGATGGGTAAAGTGGATACAGCATATTCTGGCGATGACCGTAGAGTTCGTAGCCAGGAGTTGAAGGCGGTAAAAAGCCATTCCCCGTTCCCATGCGATGTTTCCCGCAGGCGCGGGTAGCCGATTCCCTGGGCGTCCAGCCGGTCCACAAAGGTGGCCATCGAGACTGTCATGCTCCGTAAAATAGTTCTGTGATCCCGCATATCCTCGCAGTGAGTCAGGCAGCCGTGGCGCGGCGGGTTCACTCCACTTCAGGATCTGCAGGCCGTGGGAGGGCCTCGATAGGGTTGACCCAGATGGAAAATTCAGCTTGCATTCGGCATAGGGTCTGGGCGTCTCCTCATCGCTGTCGCTTCTTATATTATTATTGTCATAGAGAATGTAAGAGGTGATGCATCATTGTCATAACTTATCCGCTATGCATTCAACGCCGCTATGTGCCGGCTGGCGGACCGCCTCACTGAAGTGCCTGATCCATTGCATCGTCAATAGACTGACCGGGGTGGTGATCCATGAAGGAGACGCTGTAGGGCCCACGCTGGCACAATCGTATACCACGCCGTCCCCCTTTACATGGGCCATGAAAGAAATTCTCATAGGTATCGGTCCCGACATACCATGTGGCGTCCGAACAAAGCCGGTGAGGTCTCGTCCGGCTGTCCTGCCTGTGCGGTGAGGGTGGAAACGCCATGCCCAGCTGGTGCTCATCCCCTGCACCTGAATAGAATCCATGAACTCTAAAGGAACCGGCGGACTGGATTCGGAACGGCAGGATCGGGCTGAGGTCATCGTCAAAGCGACTGATGAATCGCATCAGATGGTGGCACCAGCAACGCTTTGCGGTGCCGGTGGGCTGGATGATGGTGCCGCCTTGGTGATGCCAGTGATGGCGCCCCGGCACCTACAGACCAGAAATAGCACGCACCGAGGATCGGTGGTCAGAGAAGGAGTCGGTTGCCGGCGCTGAGGTCATAGCCGCAGTACTGGCATAGCGGTAGAGGATCGTTACCAGCTGCTCCCGGGTGACGGGCTTATTTGGCCCCATACTGCCGCCGCCGTAGCCGGTGAGAAGGCCCAAGATCGTAGGCCCAGCAGATGCTGTCGAAGTACCACGCGTCCAGCGGGCACGTCATGAATATGATCTGAGACGATGACGGCTCACCGCCATACGATGGAGGATCCTCGTGACCACCATGGCGCAGGTGGCGGTGCCGTTAGGTGAACCTGCCGCCCGCCGACTCCCATTCATCAGGCCGTTTTCATAGGCGTACTGTACGCTGTCCTCATACCATGCGCCGGATGGCACGTCAGAAAACGGCGTGTTGGCTGCCGATGCTGGAAACCAGCCAAACGCCCAGGCAGAGGACAGGCACAGAAGCAGCGCTGTCAAACGGAAAGTTTTCATGTTTTTTTCCTCTTTTCTTCATTCATAGGTAAGATAAGCTAACTATATCGAATCGCAGGAAATGGTCAATAAAAATAATTTTGGTAAAAAGTTCCCGCCCGAAGGCGAGAACTTTTTCCGATTCAGAATTTAGCGGTGCTTTTGCTACATAGTCGCCCACGATACGCCCCTAGCGTATAGGCGATGCCGATGGGGCACCGGCCACCGGGGTGTGTATACATAATGGGGAAGCGCTCGCCGGAGCAGTTGCCGGTGGCATAGAGGCCGGGGATCGGCTCGTCATCCCGACCGATGACCTGCTGGTGCTCGTCACCACAAGGCCGCAGACCGTGACCATCAGGAAGCCCACGGCCGCAGAAGGCGTAGAAGGGCCCTTTTTCAATGGGATGGAGCTGCCGGGGATCCTTGGCAAATCACCGTCCCAACCCTTGGGCCAGCTCGTTATGCCAGAGAGGAGATGAAATTCTCCTTATCCTCGCCGGTGAGCCCAAGCCTTTCCGCCAGCTCCGGAATATGGTGTCGGCGCAGGCCAGTGTATTGTGAAGCCCCCAAAGGCAGTGGGGGGGCGCGCGAGGCGGTAGCTGTTGTCGTGCCCATGCGCTGGGCCTTTGCGCTGCATTTCAATGCGATCCAGAGCCTGGTATCTGCCATGTCGATGGCGGTATGATCCAGCGTCTGGTATTCCAGCTCTTCTCTCCAATTGACGGTGTAGATAGCGCCCTTTGGCTGCCGGGCACCTGGAAGTCCGGCTTTTGGTAGCCCATAATGCCCTCGTTGGTGTAACGCTCGCCGTGCTTGTTGAGGCGCAGGGAGGCACTGCCCGTCCATGGGGCCGCCGCTGCCGCCTACGCAGCACCACATACCGCCCCGGGGGCCGGGCTCCATCTTGCCGCCGGCCCACAGGCCCATCTGGACGCCCTTGCCCTTGCGGCCTGCGGGGATATAGGGGAACTTCTCGCCGTTTTCGGTGAGGGGCGGCATATTCGCCCAGCAGATCCATGACCATCGCCTTGTTGCCGGAAAATCACCGGCGGCCAGAATGATGCCGTTTTCCGATAAAGCGGAAATATTCCTTTTTATAGTTGTGGCCGATAAGGGCAGTGACCCGGCCGGTTTCGTCCTTTTCAGGTAATCACCGGTGATGCCGAAGACAAATTCAGCCCCAGCTTTTGGTAAGCTCATGGGTGAAGACCACGGCCTCGGTGAGGCTCAGCGGGTTCTCATAGGGGCCTTCGGGGGAGGGGTCTTCCTGACCGTCTCCGTCCTCTCCGGGGGGGGCCCCATTTTGGACAGATCGAACTTGGTGTTCTTGAAAATGGCGGTGCCCACGTAGTTGTGGTAGCCGCCCAGCTCCCCTCAAAGTGCCGGGGCCATGGGTTCTCAAAGGTCATGACGTCCTTGAGTGCTTCCGGCAGGGGCTCCACAAACCAGTCGAAGGTGGAGCCGGTGTTGTAGGCAAACTGCCGTACCAGCGCAGGGTTGGCCCGGTTCGGGCTCCGGCGCTGCCAGTCGGCAATGATCTCCACGGGGTCGGCGGAGGGGGCGCCGCGCTTTTTCATAAATTCCGAGTTGATGGAGCCATACTGTGCGCCGAATACCTGAAAGCGCTTTTCCTGCTGCTGCTCCACCACCAGAACCTTGGCGCCTGCCTCGGCGGCGGCTCGGGCGGCGGCGGTTCCGGCATGACCGGCACCTAAAATCACCACATCGGCTGTATAGGTCTTTACGATCTGATCCTCGGTGACCGGTTCCATGGGAATGGCCCACTGGGGGTATCTTTCATATCTCATTCATCCTTTCCTGCGGGATGCTTCTATCATAGTACCGGTTGTAGAAAATGCCAACTGACAATATGTGAGTTTCGATATCAAAAATAAGAGGTGGGGGAGACAGACGGAAAAAGCACGCCGCAGATCTGTTTGCAGCGTGCCGAAAAACGTATATCTTATGCCTGTGCCAGCGAGACATGCCCTGAAGCCGCCGCACCAGTACCGCCGCCAGTGCAATTTTAATGGCATCGGGGATCAGATAGGGAATTACGCAGGCGCTGAGCACAGCCCCGGTAGTAATGGCGCCCTTGGTCTGAATGTACAGAAGCTGAAACCACGCAGAGCCGAAGGCATAGCAGAGCGCCAATCCCAGGACCATGGAGAATCAGCACCGGGAAACTGCGGCCAAAGAACTTTGTGATCAGACCCACAGCCAGTGCCGAGAACACAAAAGCCCAGAAGATATCCGCCGGTGACGCCCATGAGGCTGCCAAGCCCGCCCTTGAATCCCGAAAAGACCGGAACGCCCACCGCGCCCAGCAGCAGATAAACAATGACACTGAGCGTGCCGCATTTGAGCTAACAGGGGGCGGTGACAAGAACACCGCAAAGGTCTGAAGGGTAAATGGCACCTGGGCCGGAATAGAGATCCAGGCGCAGATGGTCATCAGGGCTGCCCCCAGCGCTGTAGCGCAGAACTCCCGCACGGTCATAAACGATTTTTGATTGGACATAGAATCCCTTCCTTTCACAGATAAAAGCATAGCACAGCAGCTTGTAAAATGTCAACCAGATACGGATGTTAAAAGGTTTACAATTGGAGCATATTCGATGAAAATGGGCGAAATATTAGCATACAAATAGTTAGAAAAAAATAATTTTGAAAAAACCACAGAATTTTCTTGACTTTCCCATCGGAGGAGAGTATCATTTCATAGACAAAACGTTTGTGCATGCAAACAGTAAGCTTGCGAACGAACTGGACAGGAGGGATAATGATTGGGCGTTCGTTTTACAGACGGCAGCCCGGAGCAGCTGTTTCATGTGCTGGAACGGAAGCACCATGCGGCAGTGGATAATCTGCTGAGCCGAAACGGCCTTTCCAATATTGGCCAGCCTGCGATCCTGAGTATCCTGTCTCAGCAGGAAAACGGCGTCATTGCGTCTCAGAAGGAGTTGGCACGGCGGCTACGGGTGTCTCCGGCTACCATGACGGTCTCCTTAAAATCCATGGAGCGGGACGGTTATGTGAAAAAGCTGTCCAATGCGGAGGATCTCCGCTGCAAGCCCGGCCTGCCATTACGGAAAAGGGGCCTGCGGGCGGCAAAGCTCATTGACGAAGTGTTTGAGACACTGGATCATGGCATGTATCGTGGATTTTCCGGGGGAGGAGCTGGGCGGATCTCGCTGCTCTACCGCCGCATGATCGACAATCTGGAGGCCATTGGTCTCCGGCAAACCGGAAGAATAGGAGGGGAACCATCTATGTTGAAACAACTGATGGGGGTACATTCAGCAATATCGAAAGTACTTCATCCTGGCACCGCTGTTGGTGGTTGGCGAATCTCTGGCAGAACTGATTTTTTGCCCTATCTCATGGGCAAGATCGTAGATCAGGTGTGGCCAACCGTGACATTCCGTATATGTTCCTTGTGGGCGGCATCATGGTCGTGGTGGCGGCACTGGGCATTGTAGACGGCATTTTTGCCGCAAGTTCTCCGCAAAGGCATCGCAGGGATTTGGTTACAATCTGCGTCAGGCGATCTTCAGAAGGTGCAGACTTTTTCCTTTGCGGATGTGGATAAATTCTCCACGGCATCGCTGGTCACGCGATGTACCACAGACGTTAAGCAGCTTCAGCAGACAGCGATGGAGCTGACCCGGGTGCTGATCCGTGCGCCTTCGCTGCTGATCATCTCCATGGTCATCTGCATTCGGATGAACTGGAAGCTCAGCATCACCTTCCTGGTGGCGATTCCCACCCTGCTGGCGGTGGTGCTCATTATTATGAAGTTTACCACTTATCTTTTGAGGTTATGCAGACCAAGATCGACAACCTCAATGCCTCTGTGCAGGAAAACCTCATTGCCATCCGGGTGGTCAAGAGCTTTGTGCGCATGAGCCATGAAGCTCAAGTTCAAGAAGGCCAACGATGACCTCATGAAGACCTCGATCTCCGCTACCATCCGCCTGAGCGTCATGGAGCCTGCCACCAGAATGGTGCTCTATGGAACCACACTGGCGATCTACTGGTTTGGCGGCAAGATGGTAGGCGTGGGCCAGCTTCAGGCAGGTCAGCTTTTGAGCTTTGTCACCTACATCAACAACATTCTGATGAGTGTTATGATGTTCTCCATGGTCCTCATGGGCATGACCCGTGCCCGGGCCTGCGGCAACCGTGTGTGGAGGTGCTCAACCATGAGCCTGATATCTGCGACGGCAGCGAGGACACCGAAAACGGCACAAAGGATACCCCCCATCCGGGGCGAGATCCGCTTTGACCATGTATCCTTCCGGTATCCCCAGTCGGATCGGCGGGATATGGTGCTCAATGATGTGAGCTTTACCATTCCGGCAGGCTCCTTTTGTGGCCATTGTAGGCTCTACCGGCGTGGGCAAGACCTCCATGGTCAGCCTGATCCCCAGGTTCTATGACGTGACCAGCGGCAATGTCTATGTGGACGGCGTGAATGTCAAGGATTATAACCTCCGGCATCTCCGCAGCCACATCGGCATGGTGCTTCAGAGCAATGTGCTCTTCACCGGTACCATTCGCTCCAATTTGCAGTGGGGTGCACCGGGGGCAGCGGACGAGACGCCTGCTGGAGGCCACCAAGGATTCTCAGGCCTATGAGTTTATCTCCCGGTTCCCGGAGGGACTGGATACCGAGATCGAGCAGGGCGGCGTCAACGTCTCCGGCGGTCAGAAGCAGCGGCTCTGCATTGCCCGGCCATGCTGAAAAATCCCTCCATTCTGATTTTGGATGACTCTACCTCTGCGGTAGACTCCGGCACTGAAGGAAAGATCCGCGAGACATTCTACAACAAGTATAAGGATACCACGGTGCTGCTGGTGGCCCAGCGTATCTCCTCGGTACAGTATGCCGACCAGATCATTGTGCTGGACGAGGGCAGGCTCAGCGACATGGGCACCCATGACGAGCTCATGGCCCGCAGCCGGGTATATCAGGAGATCTATGCATCCCAGCAGGAAGGGGGCGGTCTGGATGGCTAAGAAGAAGGATACGGCTCCCAAGGTAGATACCAAGGGGAAAAGAAGAAGTCTCAGGAAGACGAGACGAGGAAGGCAGGAACTATACCGGCTCCATGCGCGGACAACGCGGCCCGGCGGTGCCAAGGACTTCCGGAAGCCCAAAGGATACCAAGGGCACCCTGCTGCGGCTTCTCAACTATGTGGTGGCCAATAAAGGCGCTGCTGATCGCTGTGCCGATCATGATGCTGATCTCCACGCTGGCGAATCTGGGGGCAGGCTACTTCTTAAAGCCCCTGATCGATGACTATATCGTGCCCCTATATTGGCGAGAGCTGGAATTCCCACTGCTGGATGGCACTGGCCTGGAGCTTATGAAGCTGCTGGGCATCTATGTGCTGGGTGCTGCGGCTTCCTATGGACAGGGGCTTCTCATGAGCTTCCTTTCTCAGCGGGCCATCAATAAGCTGAGAAAAGACCTGTTTGACAAGCTGCAGGAAATGCCCATCTCCTATTATGATGCCCACGGCAACGGCGAGATCATGAGCCGCTTTACCAATGACGCCGATAACGTACAGATGGCCATGGAGCAGACGATTACCATGCTGATCTCTTCCATTCTCACCTTTGTGGGAACCGTGGCCATGCTGATCTATCTGAACTATATCCTGTTCATTATCACCGTGGTGGTACTGGTTGTGGATTACATCATTGTCCAGAAGATCAGCAAGAAGTCCAAGAAGCTCTATCGGAAGCAGCAGAAGAACCTGGGCCTGGTGAACTCCTATGTAGAGGAAATGGTGGAGGGGGGCATCAAGGTGGTCAAGGCCTTCAACTACGAGGAAGAGATCAAGGAAGAGTTTACTGAGAAGAATATTGCCTACCGGGATGCGGCCATGGACGCAACCTATGTGGGCATGATTATCATGCCGGTGCTGAACCAGGTCATGGGCATCTGCTATGCGGTGACTGCGGTGATGGGCGGTCTGTTCGTCATCAACGGCACAGCCCTGGGGGGCGTGGCCTTTACCATCGGCTCTCTGGGCGTATACCTCAACTACACCAAGCAGGTGGCAATGCCCATCAACCAGGTGTCCCAGCAGATTGTCACGCTGCTCAGCGCCGTGGCCGGTGCAGAGCGCATCTTTGCGGTGATGGATGCCGAGCCTGAGGTGGACGAGGGCACCATCACCATGGTGCCCGTGGACGAAAAGGGCAACGAGGTCTCCGATTGGCTCACCTGCTCCGGCGAGGCATGGAAAACCGACAAGGGGTTGGTGCCCCTGAAGGGGCCATGTGCAGGTGCAGGACATCTGCTTCCATATGTGGAGGGCAAGCCGGTACTGAAGCATGTTTCTGTAGAGGCACTGCCCGGCCAGAAGATCGCATTCGTAGGCTCCACCGGTGCGGGCAAAACCACCATTACGAACCTCATCAACCGGTTCTATGATGTGCAGGAGGGCTGATTCTCTATGACGGCATCAACGTAAAGAACATCAAGAAGGACGATCTGCGGCGGAGCCTGGTGGTGATCCTTCAGGATACCCACCTGTTCTCCGGCACTATCATGGAGAACATCCGCTATGGGCGGCTCAATGCCACCGATGAAGAGTGCATGCAGGCGGCCAAGCGGGCCAATGCCTACAACTTCATCATGTCGCTGCCGGAAGGCTTCCAGACCTATATCACCGGCGACGGCGGCAGCCTTTCTCAGGGCCAGCGGCAGCTTCTGAACATTGCCCGGGCGGCAGTGGCGAAGCCTCCGGTACTCATTATGGACGAGGCCACCTCCTCCATTGATACCCGAACCGAGAAGGAGATCGAGAAGGGTCTGGACGGCCTGATGCACGGGAAGACCGTGTTCATCATTGCCCACCGGCTCTCTACGGTGCGGAACGCCGATAAGATCGCAGTCATTGAGGGCGGCGAGATCATCGAGTTCGGCAACCATAAGGAACTGCTCGCCAAGGGCGGACGGTATTACGAACTGTATACCGGACAGCATATGCTGGAATGACAGAATTGAGGGACGCAGCGCAGGGGATTGGATTGCGTGCGTCCTTTTTTTCCGAAAATCACAGGTTTTTGCGGGATTTGGTTTGCAATTTGGTGAAATTCCGGCTACACTGTAGACAGAAATTGACCGCCGGACAGAAGCCTGTCGGGCGGAAGGAATAAGGAGGAAAAAGATGGAACAGTATACAACACAGCTGCTGGTGATCGGCGGCGGCGCATCCGGGTCTGGCGGCGGCTGCCGCAGCGGCAGGAGAAGGGTGCCCGGGTTATCGTGGCGGAGTCCATGGCGGCAGTAGGGGGCAACGGCCTGTTTCCCCGGGGCGTTTTTGCGGTAGACAGCGTGCTCCAGCGGAAGCGGCTGATCTTTGCGGATACCGATGAGATCTTTTACCCGGTGCATGGGTATTCTCACTGGAAGATCGATGGACGGCTGGTGCGGCGGCTTCTGGACAAGAGCGGCGACACCATCTCGTGGCTCATGGACAAGGGCGTGGACTTCTGTGATGGTGGTGCACCATACCAACCAGGCCCCGGAGGTGTTCCATATTACCAGCGCAGAGGAAAATGCGGGCAGCGTGGTGATCCGGTGTCTGAAAAAGTTCTGCTTGGAGCATGGCGTCACACTGCTGACCCATACCGGGGCAAGCAGCTGACACAGGATGACCACGGCGCTGTGACTGGCGCAATTTGTGAAAGGACGGCACGGAGGTCCATATCTCTGCGGGCGAGGTCATTATCTGCACCGGCGGCTTTTCCGGTAATCAGGAAATGATCCGGAAGTATTATCCCGGCTTTAAGCCCGAGTACGTGGCAAAGGGCGGCGGCATGTGCCACCCCGGCGATGGGGTCCGTATGGCCTTGAGGCCGGTGCGGATATTGAGGGAAATTTTTGCCATGGAGATTGCCGCTCCGAAGATTCAGGGGTATGCGGCGCTGAATCTGATCCTTGGGAAGCCCTATCATATGTGGCTCAACCGGTTTGGCCAGCGGTTTTGCAAGTGAAGGGATCGTCTATAACTTTGCGCAGGCAGCAAATGCCTGCCTCCGTCAGCCGGAGGGCAAGATGTGGGTGGTCTTTGGCCAGCGGCAGCTGGACCAGGCCCTTTCCGATGGGCAGGACATGATCGAACTGATCCCATATTGACCCCAAGGCCGAGGAACAGCTGCCCCAGACCATGGAGAAGGCCATTGCGGACGGTGTGATGGTCAAGGCTGAAAACACGGCCCAGTTGGCGGCGTTTATTGGCTGCCCGCAGCAGGCGGTAAAGCCTCGCTGACGGAATATAATGTGTTCTGCCGGCATGGACGTGATGCCATGTTTGCCAAGGACAGGCGCTATCTGACACCGCTGGGGATGGCCCCCTGTATGCCATCCGGGCCGGTGCGGGATATGCTCATTACCCATGGGGGCGTCCGGGTCAACGAGTATTTTCAGGCACTGAACGACCAGTATCAGCAGGTGGAAAATCTCTATATTGCCAGAGTAGACTTCGGCGGTGTGGATGCCGATGAATACAACGTGGAAATGAGCGGCCATGGCTTTTGGCTTTGCCCCTGAACTCCGGGCGTATGGCCGGAGAGCATGCAGCGGAAGCTGTTTTGCACCAATAAAAGCCCGGCACGGAAAATTTAATCAACAACCGGATCCTCCTGAGGCTACCCCAAGAATCGTCTTTGGGCGCCTCGGGACTTTTTGCTTTGGAAGAAGAATCAGGGGCATTTTGTCACAGGAAAGACATGGATCGGATTTTTCATCCAGATTGGCACCGGCTGTGATGTGAGGGGAAAACCATAATTCTGTACATTTCATCTCGAAATATCAGGTTTTTAGCTGTTTGCCTTTCCTTTCCATGTCTGAAAGATATAATGCAGTTGTAACGGAAGAGAGGTGTTAGAAGATGTCCATCCCGATGTATCTGACCGTAATTTTGGTGACGGCGCTCTGTGTATTTGTGCTGTGGCGCATCAGCGTCAAACAGAAAAGGGAGTATGATATCTGGTCAATGCCTATCGGCAACTGGAGAAATGGAATACGCAGCTTCGTGCGCAGCGGCACGACCATCTCAACCAGCTTCACGTGATCAGCGGCTTGCTGGAGGTAGAGGAATACAATGCGCTCCGTGACTACATAAAGCCGATCTGTCATGAGCTGGAGCGAACGGGAAAAAGCAATTCGCACGGATTCTGCGGCGATCAATGCCCTGTTTGCGGCAAAGATCGGCGAGGCGGAGCGCAATGGCGTCCATTTAATTCTGGAGGTAGCTCAGCTTGGCAGCGCTTTCCGCTGCCGGATTGGGATCTTGTGAGGATCTTGGCCAATCTGATCGATAATGCAATCACCGCTTCCCTCCGGTCGGATGAAACGGAAAAGACACCCAAACCCACGGTAACGGTTCAGGTGTCGGAGAATGCCTGCCGCAGTATCTGTTTGAGGTACGCAATAATGGCGCTGGGATTCGGAGGAAAATCGGGAGCGCATATTCTCCAGCCAGATTTTTTATGAAAAAGGAATCTGGCCATGGGATGGGACTTTTATATTGTGAAACAGCTGCTTCAAAAGTATCATGGAATGCTCACATGGCGTTCGATGATATACAAAGCGTATTTCAAATTTGCTTTAGAAAGGAGGGTGCAGACTTGAATATTGAGCTTGTCCTTGGCATGGTTTCTGTGATTGCCAGATTTGTATTGGCGGTGGTGGATTTATGATACCCGGTTTTTGGACTGCCCAGGATCACCAGCATTTTATGCTTTGTGGGGAGGAACGCTGCTGGCAACAGATACGCTGGAAGCCGCAGTAACCATGGCGGTCATTATTCTGGCGGTATTGGCAGGTCCTTGTGACCATCTGTCTGGTTTTGTCAACGGGAAAAAACGAAGGGGGCCGTTTGTGCTGCATGACAGCTTGTCTGCGGAACAGGCCAGTATCTCCAACGAATCTCAGCTATTTGGTGGGGAAAACAGGTGTTGCGGTGACAGACCTGCGGCCGGCGGGGATCGGTGCATTCGATGGGGTGGAATTTGATGTGCGTGCAGAAGGCCGCTACGTCACCAAAGATACGCCCATTCGGATCACACATTTCAGGCAGTACGCTCTGCGTGCTGGCGGACAAAAAAGCTCGCATAGGGAAGCAGATGAATGGATTGAATCACATCATAATTTGAAGGGGAGAGGATAGATATGCATATGCTGGTTGTAAAAATAATCATTTTAGTTGTCGTTATCCTGCTGGTGGTGCTGTTTGCAGCATTTTGTTCCGCTGGGGCTATGGATTTCGGCGCTGGCATCCGGCGTAAAGATCGGCGTTGGGGACTTGATCGAGTATGCGCCTGAGAAGAGTGCACCCAAGAAGATCGTTATGGCCATGGTCAAGGGCACCAAGGCCGGCCTGAACCTGAATCTGAATCGGGTGGGAGGCGCACCTGCTGGCAGGCGGCAATGTGGACAGCGTTGTCAACGCACTGATCGCTGCGGAGCGCTCAGATATTGAGTTGACATTTGAGCAGGCCTCTGCCATTGATCTGGCGGGGCGGGATGTATTTGAGGCGGTTACCATGACGGTTACTCCTAAGGTCATCTCTACCCCCAGTATTTCCGCAGTGGCGAAGGACGGTATTGAGCTTCTGGTAACGGCGAGATGTGGTGCGCACCAATATTGCGCGGCCATTGGCGGCGCGCAGGGGAGAGTACCGTGCTTGCACGAATCGGCGAAGGAATTGTTACAACGGTGGGATCGGCGGAAAAGCATTCGGATGTATTGGAGAATCGGATGAGATCTCAAGGTGGTTCTTCAGAAGGGGCTGGATTCGGGCACGGCATATGAAATCATCTCCATTGACATTGCGGATATTGACATCGGAAGAAACATTGGTGCAAATCTGAAATCTCTGCAGGCTGAGGCAGATAAAAAAAGATCGCACAGGCAAAGGCGGAAGAGCGGCGTGTCATGGCAATTGCGCTGGGCAGGAGATGCGTGCTGCGGTTGTGGCGGCAGGCTAGGGTGCCCAAGGCCATGGCAGGCCTCCGGTCAGGAAATATAGGCGTGATGGACTATTATCGGCTGCAAAAAATGTTCAGGCAGACACGGGAATGAAGACCAAAATCAGCAATACGTAACTG
>VOFC01006678.1_pt1 | contig 16498 bp, 24 predicted proteins | sample 5384161 | NCBI WGS metagenome assembly VOFC01 (sample SAMN12384722, study PRJNA508395) | human gut metagenome | isolation source: healthy gut B | host: Homo sapiens | reverse complement strand
ATGATATGGAGAGCCTTCCGGAAAATATTCACCTGGCATTCGACGGATTGGATATCTATCTTTGATTATCGGTGAAATTTTTAGCAAAAGTTTTGTTTTCTTTGTAGAAATTATTATTTTTGCACCTAGCCGATAAACAGCGAATATTATGAAACTTCGTACGATAGTGAAAATAGCGATCACTTCTTCTGTTGTACTTTTGTGCTCAGGTTTCGCTTTGTACTCTTTTTTAGGCTGTCGGCTGCCGAAGGTCGGAAGGATTTCAATCTTTATGAGCTGGTTCCATCCACCACTTCAGCCGTGTTTGTTACCGATGATGTACTCGAATTTGTGGCGGAGGTCGATGATCTGACTTGTAGTAAAAATCAGCAATATCTTTATGTATCCAAACTTTTTTCTTATCTGAAACAAAGCCTTTATGCCCTCTCGGAAGATACTCCCCATGGCTTGAGTCGGCAAATGAATCAGATGCTGATTAGTTTCCACGAACCGGATAACGAACGGAACCAGGTACTTTATTGCAGATTGGGAAATGGAGATAAGGAGTTGGTAAACAGGTTTGTGCGTAAATATATATCTTCGCTTTATCCACCGAAAACGTTTGTTTACAAAGGAGAGGAAATAATCATTTACCCGATGGCAGATGGTGATTTTCTAGCCTGCTATCTGACGTCTGATTTTATGGCGTTAAGTTTTCAGAAAAAACTGATTGAAAACGTTATTGATGCATATAAGAGTGACAAATCATTGGCGGATGATCCGACCTTTACAGGAGTGCGTGCTCCGAAAAAAAGTGTAGCGGCCGCCACAATCTATGCCCGAATGAAAGGGATGATGGGATGGACGGAATTTGACATGAAGATGAAAGATGATTTTATCTATTTCTCCGGCATCACACATGATGCAGACACTTGCTTTGCATTTATAAACCAACTTCGCCAGCAGCAATCAGTCAAAGGCTTCCCGGGTGAAGCACTACCCTCCACTGCTTTCTATTTTAGCAGACAGGGGATTACGGACTGGGCGTCTTTGCTTTCTTATGGAAATGCGCAGGAGCAGAACGGGGCAGTCCGCACGAGTGAAGTGCAGAATAGAGATAAGGAATTTTCCCGCTATCTGATGGAAAATGCCGGGCAGGATCTGGTTGTCTGTCTCTTTCAGCGTGAAGATACTTTGCAGGGTGCAGCGGCGGTTCTGAGCCTGTCGGTGGCGGATGTGACGGAAGCGGAACGGATGCTTCGTGCCTTTGTTGTCAATACTGCTCCGGCAGATGAAGGAAGAAAAACTCCCCGTATTACTTTTTGTTATACTGTAAATAAGGCATACTTGGTCTATCGGTTGCCTCAAACAACATTGTTTAAACAACTGACCAGTTTTGTTGAACTGACTTTGGATGTGTATGCAGCATTTTATGGCGGACGTTTGTTACTCGCTCCGGATGAGGATAGCCTGTCGCATTATATTCGCCAACTGGATAAAGGGGAAGTGCTTAATGGGGCAATGGCTTATCAGACGGGTATGGATCACCTGTCTGATTCATATCATTTTTATGCTGATGGCGGATTTCGATCACGTGTTCCGGCAATCGGCAAAATCACGTTCCGTTTCGTACCGGATTTCTTCCTGCGCAATGCAGACTTTTTCCGTAATTTTACACTCTTTGTCCAGTTTTACCCTCTTTGTTCCAATTTGTTTTTGCTGTATAAATCGGAGTAAAGTATATCCCAAAACTCATCTGAAAGGCTTTTTTCTATACGGAAATTCTAAAGGAATATCCTGACTGGAATAAAAAACTATGGAAAAACAACGGAAAACCTGCAAAAACAAATAAAAAAATATCGCTCTTTTTTCGAAAAAAAAACTCCGCCTTCTGGCAGGGCGCGAAAACCGAACCATAAGCCAAGAGAAGAGAAGAGAGTTAAGAGAAAGAATAGAAACAGAAAGAAAAAAGAAAGATAAAACTGCTGTTGCTGTTGCTGGTTGAATTTTTTTCGGGGGAACTGCTGTTGCTGATATTGCTTTTTTCTTCCGTAAGTCGTGGGCGGATTTTTCCCATCCCGCAGCGGGAGCGTCGTCCGTCGGCGGAATCTTTTTAAAGGCTATCAAGAATCATTCTCACCGGGAGTTTTTTTATCTGTATCGTCAACGGAATACTTTCGGTTTAGAATGGCAGATCGTCTTGTGCGTCGCCCGGAGTAAATTCCGGAGTTGCGGCAGGAGCTGCGGGAGGAACGGAACCACCTGTAGTCATTGGGGCACCTACGCTGACACGTTCAACTTTCCATGCGCGGATACTGTTGAACCAACGGTCCTTCCATTGACGGGCGTCAACGTCGAATGATACGGTCAGTTCTTCGCCCATCTGAATGTTGAACTGTTCTATTTTGTCGGCCCCAAATACTTCGAAGCACATTTTGCGTGGATATTGGTCGTGACTTTCGATAACAAACTCTTGCGCTTTCCATTCGTTGCCGGTAGCTTTTGAAACTCCTCCTTTCGGGGGAGGATAGCGATGATTTTTCCTGTAAATTCCATTGCGATAATTTTTAAATTCTGGGGCGAAGTTACAATTTTTTAGGAATATCCCTCACACAATGCTTGTTTTTTCCTTTTGCGTTTTCTTGGGCAGCACGAATCTTTTTCGTAACTTTGTGCGATATATAATTCAAAACTTAAATACTCGAAAATATATGAAATTTATCGTTTCAAGTACTGCTCTTTCCAGCCATTTACAGGCTATCAGTCGTGTAATTAATTCAAAAAATGCGCTGCCAATTCTCGATTGTTTCCTCTTCGAATTGGAAGACGGAACATTGTCTGTGACTGTTTCTGACAGTGAAACGACTATGGTGACAACCGTTGAGGTAAATGAAAGCGATACAAACGGGCGTTTTGCCGTAGTAGCGAAAACATTGCTTGATGCACTGAAAGAAATCCGGAACAACCACTTACATTTGAAATCAATCCGGACAACTACGAAATAACAGTGCAGTACCAGAATGGAAAATACAGCCTGATGGGGCAGAATGCGGATGAATTCCCGCAATCGGCTACACTGGGTGATAATGCAGTCCGTGTAGAAATGGAGGCTAGTGTACTTCTGGGAGGTATCAACCGTTCGGTGTTCGCTACTGCCGACGACGAACTCCGCCCGGTGATGAACGGTATTTATTTCGATATTACCACAGAAGATATCACAATGGTGGCTTCAGACGGCCACAAGCTGGTACGTTGCAAGACGCTGGCTGCCAAGGGTAACGAACGTGCTGCCTTCATCCTTCCCAAGAAACCGGCTACATTGCTCAAGAACCTTCTGCCGAAGGAACAAGGCTCTGTGACGATCGAATTTGATGAACGTAATGCTGTATTCATGCTCGAAAGCTACCGTATGGTATGCCGTCTTATCGAAGGCCGCTACCCGAACTACAACTCTGTGATACCGCAGAACAACCCGCATAAAGTGACGGTCGACCGGCAACAGCTGATCGGAGCTTTGCGCCGTGTGTCCATTTTCTCGTCACAGGCCAGCAGCTTGATTAAACTTCGTATTCAGGAGAACCAGATCGTGATTTCAGCCCAAGACATTGACTTTTCTACTTCGGCCGAAGAAACACAAGTTTGCCAGTATGCAGGTGCAGCTATGAGTATCGGATTTAAGTCTACATTCCTAATCGACATTCTTAACAATATTTCGGCAGACGAGGTTGTTATCGAACTTGCCGATCCTTCACGTGCCGGTGTCATTATCCCCGGTGGAACAGGAAGAAAATGAAGACCTGTTGATGTTGTTAATGCCGATGATGTTAAATGATTAATATACATTTCACGACAGAGGACGCGGAGGACACAGAGGATTATTTAATGAATATTCAATTTTATTTTCTCTATGTCCTCCGCGTCCTCTGTTGTGAAACAAAATGAATCAGAAATGAAATTAAATCTGAAAAATCCTCATTGTCTTTTTTCGATCTTGAGACGACTGGAACCAATATCAACACAGACCGAATCGTTGAAATCTGCTATCTGAAAGTATATCCTAACGGGAATGAGGAAACGAAAAACAATGCGTATCAATCCCGAAATGCATATCCCTGAAGCATCTTCTGCCGTACATGGTATTTATGATGCCGACGTAGTCGATTGCCCTACTTTCAAAGAAGTGGCGAAAAACATAGCCAGGGACATTGAAGGTTGCGATTTGGCAGGATTTAATTCCAATCGTTTTGATATTCCTGTCCTTGCTGAAGAGTTCCTTCGCGCCGGAGTGGACATTGATATGACGAAACGCAAATTTGTAGACGTACAGGTGATCTTCCACAAAATGGAACAACGCACCCTGTCTGCTGCTTACAAATTCTATTGCGACAAAAATCTGGAAGATGCACACACTGCCGAAGCAGATACACGGGCCACTTACGAAGTGCTGAAAGCACAACTCGACCGTTACTCCGATCTTCAGAATGATATTGCGTTCCTGGCAGATTATTCAAGTTTCAGCAAGAATGTAGACTTTGCCGGACGGATGGTGTACGATGATAATGGGGTGGAAGTATTCAACTTCGGAAAATATAAAGGAATGTCTGTAGCCGAGGTTTTGAAGAAAGATCCCGGATATTACAGTTGGATTTTGAATAGTGATTTCACGTTGAACACTAAGGCGGCATTGACAAAAATCCGTTTGCGTGAAATGAGTAATTTGATTACAAAATAATGCTAAAAGGAAAAAAAATAATTCTTGGAATTACCGGCAGTATTGCCGCGTACAAGGCGTGCTATATCATCCGCGGACTTATCAAGCAAGGAGCGGAAGTGCAGGTCGTGATTACTCCGGCGGGAAAAGAATTTATTACTCCCATTACTCTATCGGCTTTGACCAGCAAACCGGTCATCAGTGAATTCTTTGCCCAACGTGACGGAACGTGGAACAGCCACGTTGACCTCGGACTGTGGGCAGATGCGGTGCTGATAGCTCCCGCCACTGCCTCTACTATCGGCAAAATGGCCAATGGAATAGCCGACAATATGCTCATAACAACTTATCTTTCGGCAAAAGCTCCCGTGTTTGTTGCTCCGGCAATGGACCTCGATATGTTTGCCCATCCCGCCACCCAGAAAAATTTGGATATACTGCGTTCCTACGGTAATCACATTATCGAGCCGGGAACAGGAGAATTAGCCAGCCACTTGGTAGGAAAGGGACGTATGGAAGAGCCGGAAAACATCATCCAGGTATTGGATGAATTCTTCGCTTCGAGTGACGAACTATCCGGGAAGAAAGTGATGATTACAGCCGGACCGACTTACGAGAAGATTGACCCGGTGCGTTTCATAGGCAATTATTCTTCCGGAAAGATGGGATTCGCATTGGCAGAAGAATGTGCCCGTCGTGGAGCGCAGGTGACATTGATAACAGGTCCTGTGCAGCTCAAAACGAAACATTCCCGTATCCGGCGTGTAGATGTGGAATCAGCAGAAGAAATGTATGCGGCTTCACAGATCTATTTTCCAGATGCTGATGCAGGTATTCTTTGCGCGGCAGTAGCCGATTATCGTCCGGAAACAGTGGCCGACAAGAAGATAAAGCGGGAGAAAGAAGAGGAACTAACCCTCCATCTTCAGGCAACACAAGACATTGCTGCCAATTTAGGAGCACTGAAAGGGAAAAATCAGTTATTGGTTGGCTTTGCCCTCGAAACCAATAATGAGCAGCAGAATGCCGAAGGAAAGCTCGAACGCAAGAACTTCGACTTCATTGTACTTAATTCGTTCAATGATGCGGGAGCCGGATTCCGTTACGATACGAATAAAATAAGTATAATAGACAGAAAAGGTCGTACAGACTATCCTCTGAAACCGAAAATAGGAAGTAGCCCAAGACATCATCGACCGTCTGGTAGCCACCCTGTCTCGCGTTTTTAATTTTTAATCTTCAATTTTTAATTAAATAGAAGGTGTTACGTTCACTATACATTCAGAATTACGCATTGATAGAAAAACTGGATATCAGTTTTGAAACAGGCTTCTCGGTCATAACAGGCGAGACGGGAGCCGGAAAATCGATTATTCTGGGAGCCATCGGACTGCTGTTCGGACAGCGTGCCGATGTGAAAGCGATTCGCCACGGAGCTTCCAAATGTATCATAGAGGCACGTTTCGATATATCTGCCTATGGTATGCGCCCGTTTTTTGAAGAAAATGAGCTGGAATATGATGAAGAGTGCATTTTGCGTCGTGAAGTGCAGTCTTCCGGTAAGAGCAGGGCATTCATCAACGATACTCCCGCATCGTTGGTGCAAGTGAAAGAGTTGGGCGAACAACTGATAGATGTTCATTCGCAACATCAGAACCTGTTGCTCAATAAGGAAGGGTTTCAGTTGAATGTACTCGACATTCTTGCACATAATGATGCGGCACTGGAGAAATATCATCTCTGTTATGCCGGGTGGAAACAGACTGAAAGAGAGCTGTCCGAGTTAATGGAAGCTGGCTGAGAAAAGCCGTCCGATGAAGATTATATCCGTTTTCAACTCGAACAGCTCGAAGAAGCCCGTTTGGTGGAGGGCGAACAGGAAGAACTGGAACAAGAAGCTGAAATGTTAAGTCATGCGGAGGAGATCAAGGCGGGGCTTTACCGGGTGGAACAGTCTTTTGCTTCGGATGAAGGTGGATTGCTTTCTTATCTGAAAAGACAGTCTGAATACACTGAATAATCTACAAAGAGTATATCAGCCGGCCAAGGAACTTACCGAACGTATGGAGAGCGCTTATATCGAACTGAAAGATATTTCGCACGAAGTCTCTTTACAAAGTGATTCCGTTGAATTCAATCCGGTCCGTCTGGACGAAGTGAATGAACGGTTGAATCTGATTTATTCCTTACAGCAGAAACATCGGGCACAAACCCTTGACGAATTGATAGCGCTAACGGATGAATACCGCAGCAAATTGTCGGACATCACTTCCTATGATGAGCGTATCGCCGAACTGACTGCTCGCAAAGAGGAACAATATAAACAAGTGAAACAACAGGCAGAAGTGCTGACCAAAGCCCGTGCGAAAGCTGCTCGTGAAGTAGAAAAACAGCTGGCTGCCCGGTTGATTCCATTAGGAATGCCGAATGTTCGTTTCCAGATAGAAATGGGACTGAAGAAAGAGCCGGGATTGCAAGGAGAAGATACTGTCAGCTTCTTGTTTTCTGCCAACAAGAACGGTGTGTTGCAGAACATTTCTTCCGTCGCTTCGGGAGGTGAAATAGCGCGTGTCATGCTGTCTATCAAAGCAATGATTGCCGGTGCCGTGAAGCTGCCGACGATCGTATTTGATGAGATCGATACCGGAGTTTCCGGTGAAATAGCCGACCGTATGGCGGATATGATGCAGGAAATGGGTGACTGCAACCGTCAGGTAATCAGTATCACACACCTGCCGCAGATAGCTGCCCGGGGGCGGGCTCATTATAAGGTATATAAGAAGGACAGCGATACGGAAACGAACAGCCACATCCGACGTCTCACCGATGAAGAACGGGTAGAGGAGATCGCTCACATGCTTAGTGGCGCCACTTGACCGAAGCTGCCCTTAGCAATGCCAAATCCCTGCTTGCCCGCAACTGATAAATAGTGAATAGTAAATAGTAAAATAGAAAATCAACCAGATGTTAGATAAAAGTGAAATGATTTTCGGCGTTCGTGCCGTGATAGAAGCCCTTCAGGCTGGAAAAGAGATAGATAAGATCCTCGTGAAGAAAGATATTCAAAGTGATCTTTCCAAGGAGCTTTTTGCAGCTTTGAAAGGTACGCTGATACCTGTTCAGCGTGTTCCGGTAGAGCGTATCAACCGTATTACCCGGAAAAATCATCAAGGAGTGATCGCCTTCATTTCTTCTGTGACTTATCAGAAAAGCGGAGGATCTTGTTCCTTTCTTGTTTGAGCAAGGAAAAAATCCGTTTTTTGTTATGCTCGACGGAGTGACTGATGTACGCAATTTCGGGGCGATTGCACGTACCTGCGAATGTGCAGCTGTCGATGCTGTGATTATTCCTGTCGGGGTAGTGCGTCGGTCAATGCTGATGCCGTGAAAACATCGGCAGGAGCGCTACATACTCTTCCGGTATGCCGTGAACAGAACCTCCGTTCGACTCTGCAATATCTGAAAGACAGTGGTTTCCGCATTGTGGCTGCTACCGAAAAAGGAGACTATGACTATACCAAGGCTGATTATACAGGACCGATCTGTATCATAATGGGAGCGGAGGATACAGGAGTTTCTTATGAAAACCTTGCCCTCTGTGATGAATGGGTGAAAATTCCGATGCTGGGCACTATCGAATCTCTGAATGTTTCCGTAGCTGCCGGTATTTTGATTTATGAAGCTGTGAAACAAAGAAACAACGACTGATATGAAGAAGATTTTAATTCTACCTTTGCTGCTTTTCTTCCTGGTACAAGGAAGCATGGCACAAACCCCAAAATGGGTAGAGAAGGCAAAACGTGCAGTCTTCTCAATAGTGACTTATGATAAGAATGACAAGATGCTGAATACCGGAAACGGATTCTTTCGTGTCCGAAGACGGATTGGCTTTATCAGATTATACTCTTTTTAGAGGAGCTGAACGTGCGGTAGTGATTACTTCCGAAGGCAAGCAGATGCCGGTCAGCCTGATACTTGGAGCGAATGATATGTATGATGTCATTAAGTTCCGTGTGGCTATTACCGAGAAGAAAGTTCCTGCGCTGATTGTGGCAAAAGCTGCTCCGGAAGTGGGAGCCGATGCATGGATGCTTCCTTATTCGACACAAAAAGTATTGCTTGTGTTAATGGTAAAGTGAAAGATGTCTCCAAAGTGGCCGGAGCATACCATTATTATACGTTGGGTATGCATATGAAAGATAAAATGGTTAGTTGCCCGGTGATGAATGCGGAAGGACAGGTATTCGGTATTTCCCAGAAGTCCTCCGGAATTGATACGGTGACTACTTGCTATGCAGCGGGAGCACGCTTTTGCCATGGCACAAAAAATGCTTTTGCCATGTCGCAGAAAATCAGTGCTCTTTCTTTGGGAGACGCTGCCTTGAAAAGCATTAGTATCCGGAAAGGTTTTTACCCGAAACGGAAGATCAGGCATTAGTGTATCTGTTCATGGCCTCTTCGAGTCCTTTCGGGCGAGGACTATGAAAAAGCTGTTGGATGACTTCATCCGCCAGTTCCCTGCCAATGCAGATGGTTATCTCCGTCGTGCCAATTATTATGCATCTAAAGGTAAAGACGACCAGACTTGGTATGATAAAGCCGTTGCCGACTTTAATCAGGCTCTGAAAGTAGCCCAGAAGAAAGATGATGTATATTATAATATAGGTAAGCTAATGTATGCTTACCAATTATCGAAGCCTGAGAAGACGTACAAAGACTGGACGTATGACACGGCTTTGAAGAATCTCCGCCAAGCAATCGCTATTGATCCGCTGCCAATTTACATTCAAATGATTGCTTTTTTTCGAAGATATAAAATGAACCCCTGCCAGCTTTCTCAGTTGGCAGGGGGCTCTTGTTTTTTTAGACATTTCTTTAAAACTCTCTCTCTTTTCTGTTTTTCCCCACACTTGTTAAGTTCAGGTTATAGGTCTTAATGATATATAGGTTTGATCATTCTACGTTTGCTTTTTATATAATAAATGCAGGGGATTGGGAAATACTGCATCGTATTAATTATTTTTTTTAGAAAAAATCTTTTTCTTATATTTGTGCTATATAAAAATTGATAGTCAAATGAAAAAACCTTTGTTGTTATTATTGTGCCTGTTTACTGTAATAGGCTATGCCAAAGACCCGCACATTAAGGCTGTTTATGCCTTAATAGAGCGAGTCACACCCGGATATGGGAAACAGATCAAACTGCAATTGATCGACCCCGCCAATGGAGAGGATGTGTATGAAATCTCATCAGAAAAAGGGAAAGTCCTTTTGAAAGGGAATAATGCCATAGCCCTGTCCACTGCATTTAACCAATATCTGAAATATACGTGTAACGCGCATGTTTCATGGTTGGGTAATCAATTAAACTTACCTGAAAATCTTCCGCTTCCCTCAAAGACTATCCGTAATACGATCAATGGTAAATACAGGGTATACATGAATTATTGTACGGTCAGCTATACTGCTGCCTATTGGGATTGGGAACGTTGGCAACGCGAAATAGATTTCATGGCTATGAATTCTATCAATATGCCTTTGGCAACAGTAGGATTGGAAGCTGTATGGTATAACACGTTATTGAAACATCGGTTTACAGATGAAGAAGCACGCCGTTTTTTAGCCGGTCCGGCCATGCTGCCTGGCAATGGATGCAAAATCTGCAAAGTTATGGAGGTCCGCTGCCTAAATCTTGGATCGATAAACATATTATCTTAGCTAAAAAGATAATAGACCGTGAAAGGGAATTAGGTATGACACCGATCAACAAAAGGATTCTCCGGTTATGTTCCTCGTGAATTGAAAGATAAATATCCTGAAGCTAAAATTCGCCTGCAACCCGGTTGGTGCGGGATTTAAAGGAGCAGGACAGCTTGATCCTACCGATGCGTTGTTTGCAGCATTAGGCCGTGATTTTTAGAGGAAGAAAAAGAAACTTTATGGCACGTATGGAATATACGCAGCAGATCCGTTCCACGAGAGTGCACCTCCTGTCAATACTCCGGAGTATTTAAGCGCAGTAGGGCATGCCATATATAAATTAATCAAAGATTTCGACCCGAAAGCTAAATGGGCTATGCAGGCATGGAGTTTGCGGGAACCGATTGTAAAGGCTGTTCCTCAGAATGACCTGATTATTCTGGACTTAAATGGAGAAAAAGATAAAAAGGGCCGCAAAAGGCTTTTTTTAAGGGATACCCGGCTGTGGAAGGAAATTTGCATAACTTCGGCGGGCGTATTAATATGCATGGAGATTTGCGTTTGCTGGCCTCCAACCAATATATGACGGCTTTAAAAACAGTATCCCAATGTATGTGGCTCCGGTTTGTTTATGGAAGCTATTGAACAGAATCCTGTATATTATGATTTGGCATTTGAGATGCCTTTGCATAAAGGGAAGTAGCCATTGAGGAATGGCTTAAGCAATATGCCAACCGACGTTATGGGGCTGTCTCTCCCTCGGCTCAGCAAGCTATGATTTGTTTATTGGAGGGACCTTATCGTCCCCGGTACAAATGGTACCGAACGAAGTTCTATCATTGCTGCACGTCCTGCTCTTAATGTAAAAAAAATCAGGGCCTAATGCAGGATTGGGAATTCCATATTCTCCTTTATTGGTCATTCAGGCCGAAGGTTTGTTACTCAAAGATGCCGATAAACTGAAGAATTCTGAACCTTATCGTTTTGATGTGATAGATGTCCAAAGGCAAATGATGACCAATATGGGACAAGTTATCCATAAAAAGAGCTGCCGAAGCTTTCTGAATAGAGACAAAAGAGGCTTTCGCTTTGCATAGCAAACGCTTCTTGCAAATGCTGGAAGATGTGGACGAGCTGCTTCGTACACGTCCTGAATTTAATTTTGACCGTTGGCTGACATCTGCACGAAGTTGGGGGGGGATACGGAAGAAGAAAAGAACCTGTTAGAATATGATGCCACTTCCTTAGTCACTATTTGGGGGGCAGACGGAGATCCTTCTATTTTTGACTACTCATGGAGAGAATGGACGGGACTTATTAAAGGGTATTATTTGCCGCGTTGGACGAAGTTTTATGCCATGCTTCAGGAACATCTCGATAATGAAACAACCTATTCGGAGGAGGGATTACGTCAGACGCATGGACGAGGAGGCTTTCCGTGCCAATGATTTTTTATATAGTAAACTGGGGGATTGGGAGTTGCAATTTGTATCTACCCCCAATAAGGCACGTACTCAATTGTACAAGGGGATGAAATAGAAATTGCTGGTCGGATGTATAAGAAATATACTGCTTTGGCCAAAAGAATATTACCAGGACTTCAAAGCGGATGCAATCAAAGACGGTAAAACGTATGAGAATCTAGGGGAATAATTTCTATATACCCACACACATAAAGAGAGAGGATAAATCATTTACTTAATAATGTTTATCCTCTCTTTGTTTATGATTTATAACTGAATAAGGCAGGGGGTATTGAGATTACAATTTGCATATTTTCTGGAAGAATATCTGATTTTCATGTAAAACAGTAAGTATTCCATAAATAGTATGTTCAGTTTAATGAAAATCTTGTATATTCCGTGATATTTTCACTCATTAATATAATATGAAATGAATTATGAAGAAAAATCGATTTTCTACTTGTGCAAGCAACTATATTGATTGTTTGCGACAAGAGGGTCGTTATTCTACGGCCCATGTGTATAAAACGCTATTCGTTCTTTTTCGCAGTTTTGTGGTACGCAGTCTATTGAGTTTACCAAAAATAAACCGCGAAAACTTAAAAAGGTATAGCAATTACCTGACGGCCTCCGTTTAAAGCCAAATACGATATCTACGTATATGCGTATGTTGCGTTGTATCTATAATAGAGGGGAGTGGATGCTCGTCAGGCTCCGTATGTACATGGCTTGTTTCGTGATGTGTTTACCGGAGTTGATACCCGCCAGAAGAAAGCACTTCCTTTGACTGAGCTTCATACGTTGCTTAACAAAGATCCGCAGACGGAGACACTTCGCCATACGCAGGCCATTGCTAATTTACTGTTTCAGTTTGGTGGTATGCCGTTCGTTGATCTGGCTCATCTGGAGAAGTCAAATTTGAATCAGGGACTCTTGAAGTATAACCGTATGAAAACCGGTACTCCCCATGAGTGTGGAATTATAGATTCTGCTTATGAGTTACTTTCTTTGCTTCGTAATAATCATAGTTCATCTTATTCCGACCGTCCCCGATTATCTTTTTCCATATATTGAGTGGAGAGTATAAAAGGGGGAAGAAGGTGCGTATCGTGAGTATCAGTCTGCATTACGGAAATTCAATAATCATCTGAAAAGTTTATCCCGTAAGCTGAGGTTGCATTCGTCTGTAACATCTTATACTTTGCGGCATTCCTGGGCTACTACCGCTAAGTATCGTGGTGTTCTATTGAGATGATCAGTGAGTCGCTGGGGCATAAGTCTATTAAGACTACTCAGATTTATCTGAAAGGTTTCGAATTGGAAGAACGCACAAAAAGTAAATAAACAAAATTATTATTACGTTAGAAGATTTAAAATAGCCTGAAGGAAAAAGGTCTAAAATGCTAAGATTTAGGGGCTTAGTATTACTGTTACTTCTTAAGTAACGGAAATTTATTCGGTGCAAAGATAGGTAAAAATACTAATAGCATACAAGTAAAAACTTCTTTTTTTTTCTTTTTTTCTCTTAAATACATAATAAAAAGTATCTGAACATGAAGATTTTGCTTTCATGCTCTATGACCTTTATTGCCTAATCTCGGAATACTTTCATATCGAATATTAAGGTTTCCATATCGTCCCACCCTCATCGCGGTTCATTTTCCTTTTTTTTGTTGTTAGCTGCTGTCTGCAAATGCATGATCCGTTACTTAAGAAGTAACAGATAAACATGGGGTAAAAAAATATGATTTTTCAAGAAAAGAAATCAGCAAATGCCGGGCCTAGTTGTGGGACAGGGGAAGGCGTAGCACACTCAAAACGTTGGTATGTCGCTCTCGTTCGTATGCATCACGAGAAGAAGGTATCCGAACGTTTATCCAAAATGGGAATTGATTCTTTTGTTCCCGTTCAGTAACCGATTCATCAATGGAGCGACCGTCGTAAGCTGGTGGATACCGTCTTGCTTCCGATGATGGTTTTCGTTCATGTGACTCCCAAAGGAGCGTATGGAAGTTCTTTCCTTTTCTACTGTGAGCCGTTACATGGTGATGCGCGGCGAGAGTACTCCTGCCGTAATCCCTGACGAGCAGATGGCCCGTTTCCGTTTCATGCTCGATTATTCTGATGAAGCCGTTTGTATGAATGGCTCTCCTTTGGCACGTGGTGAGAAGGTCCGTGTCATAAAAGGTCCTTTGAGCGGTCTTGTCGGCGAACTGGTGACTGTCGGGAGTAAGAGTAAGATTGCTGTCCGTTTGAATATGCTCGGTTGTGCCTGTGTTGATATGCCTGTCGGTTATGTAGAACCTATTCACTTAATCAATGATACTTCGAAAGTTTAGTGTTTTGTTATTGATCCTTCTGTCGGGATCATCTCCTCTTTTCGCTCAGAGTATGAGCGATTCCCAGGTACTTGAATATGTGAAGGACGGTATCCGTCAGGGGTAAGGAACAAAAGCAGTTAGCCTCCGAGTTAGCCCGCAAGGGGTGTAACCAAGGAGCAGGCCCTGCGTGTGAAGCAGCTCTATGAGCAGCAGAACAACGTGAACGCTTCCAACGCCACAGGGTACGGATATCAACGAATCCCGCCTTCGTGAAGAGATGAAGGAGAACACCTCGGATATGTTGGAGGACCACCCTAGTACCCAAGACCTCGCACGCGGTAATCAGGTCTTCGGACGTAACATCTTCAACACCCGTAATCTGACCTTCGAACCCAGTGTCAATATCGCCACCCCCTTGAATTACCGCCTTGGCCCCGGTGACGAAGTGATAATCGATATCTGGGGGCTAGCCAGAATACGATCCGCCAGCAGATCTCTCCTGAAGGCACCATCAATATTCAGAAGATAGGCCCCGTCAACCTGAACGGACTTACGATCGCTGAAGCGAACGACTATCTCAAAAAACATTAAACAAGATCTATAACGGTCTTAATAATACGAACGACCCGACCTCTGACATCCGTCTGACACTCGGCAGCATCCGTACTATCCAGATCAATGTGATGGGAGAGGTCGTGCAGCCGGGTACCTACGCCCTTTCTTCCTTCTCTACCGTCTTCCATGCGCTTTACCGTGCGGGCGGCGTGAGTGATATCGGCAGCCTGCGCAATGTCCAACTGGTCCGTAACGGCAGGAACATCGCTACAATCGACGTCTACCAGTTTATCATGAAAGGTAACATTCAGGACGATATCCGTCTTCAGGAAGGCGACGTTGTGATAGTTCCCGCTTATGAGGTACTGGTCAAGATCGACGGCAAGGTGAAACGCCCTATGCGTTTCGAAATGAAGAAAGACGAGAACCTTGCCACTTTAATCAAATATGCCGGCGGCTTTGAAGCCGACGCCTACACCCGTTCATTGCGTGGTCCGTCAGAATGGTGAGGAATATGAAGTCAACACGGTCAAGGACATGGATTACAGTGTCTATAAGATGCGCAACGGCGATGTTGTGACGGCCGAAGCTATCCTTAACCGCTTCATTAACAAGCTTGAAATCCGGGGTGCGGTCTACCGTCCCGGTATCTACGAACTGAACGGCAGGCTGAATACCGTCCGCGAACTTGTCCATGAAGCCCAGGGCCTGACCGGTGACGCTTTCCTGAATCGTGCCGTCCTTTACCGTCAGCGTGAGGACCTGACTTCCGAAGTAATCCCTTTGGATATCAAGTCTATCATGGAGGGTACTTCCCAATCTTCCCCTGATGAAGAATGACATTCTTTATATTCCCAGCATTCATGACCTGGAGGACAGGGGTAATGTGGTCATCCACGGTGAAGTGGCTCAGCCTGACTCGTATCCTTATGCGGATAACATGACCCTTGAGGACTTGATCATCCAGGCAGGCGGTCTGCGTGAAGCCGCTTCCGTAGTCCGTGTTGATGTATCCCGCAGAATAAAGAACCCGTATAGTACAGTTGATAATGATACTATCGGTCAGATGTATACGTTTGCCTTAAAGGACGGTTTTGTAGTTGACGGTCGTCCCGGCTTTGTCCTTCAGCCCTACGATGAGGTTTATGTTCGTCGCAGTCCCGGTTATCAACCTCAACAGAATGTTTCAGTCGAAGGAGAAATACTTTTCGGCGGTTCCTATGCGATGACCAGCAGGGAGGAACGTCTTTCAGACTTGATCAACAAAGCCGGCGGAGCCACCAACTACGCTTATCTTCGTGGTGCGAAGCTTACCCGTGTAGCCAATGCGAGTGAGAAGAAACGTATGGGTGATGTAATCCGTTTGATGAGCCGTCAGTTGGGTGAGGCTATGCTTGATTCCCTGGGTGTCCGCGTGGAGGATACGTTTACGGTCGGTATCGATTTGGAGAAGGCGTTGGCCAATCCCGGAAGTACGGCAGATATTGTGTTGCGTGAGGGTGATGTAGGTCTCCATTCCGAAGAATAATAATACGGTAACAATCAATGGTGCCGTCATGGTTCCTAATACTGTTTCTTATATGAAAGGCAAGGATATAGATTACTACATCAATCAGGCGGGAGGTTATTCAGAGAATGCGAAGAAGAGTAAGAAGTTCATTGTTTATATGAATGGTCAGGTGACTAAGGTGAAGGGTAGTGGCAAGAAACAGATTGAACCCGGTTGTGAGATAATTATTCCTAGTAAGGCGAAGAAAAAAGACAAAATG
>VOFC01004124.1_pt1 | contig 16502 bp, 31 predicted proteins | sample 5384161 | NCBI WGS metagenome assembly VOFC01 (sample SAMN12384722, study PRJNA508395) | human gut metagenome | isolation source: healthy gut B | host: Homo sapiens | reverse complement strand
CTCAATGGCGATAGCAGTCATCGCTGAGGGCAGCCTTGGCCCAGATCCCATGGATCCCCCATCATAACTCACCGCCCAACCTTTGCACATCAACGACAGATCCTCCTCAATAGCAAGTACCATATCGATGCTGTTTTCTTTACAAAGTTTTACCTTCTCCTAACAGATTCAATCTTATTTAAGTTTGGCGCGATTCACAATTCGAGATTTCCATCTTCTTCTTTAAATCGACTGCTTCGTCAAATTCTGCTTTGATACTATGAAATTGTTCGCTCTCTGAAAGTTCAATAAGATAAAATCTGTCCTTTTCAAAATGAATCTATTTTGAATAGAATACGAAAATTGTTCACTTTTAAAAGTGTTTCATTTATTCTTCGTCTAACATGACACTCAATCTCCTACATTCCAGGTTTTTGCCTATTCATAAGCTTCCTGCAACTGTAGTGGAAATTTCTCTTCACCAATTAGACAACCTTGGTACTTAATGCTTGGGCGCTTCTTTAGTCTTGATCTGCTGCCCCAAAAGATAAGGTTTCCATCTATAGTGTAACATATTTGAGTCAACTTTCAACTCTGGAACTGTACTTAAACAAGTAATAACATTCTTCCATCATTTGTTTAACATCTCTCAAGTCCCTGACTGTTGGCTAGTTGCTCAACTGATCGCGCTCCAATTCGCTTCAGATTACACCTTTAATGGCTCTACTGAGCCAAATGTATCTACAAGCTATCCTCGCGTGTCCCGCGATTCTATTATCTGATTGTCCGGATACGGACAGTTTATGCTGCCAGCATCCTTCTTAGCCTCTTCGCGGATGTTGATCGCTGCATTTCGATCTCTGTCCATCTCATTTCCGCACGTACAGCGGTAAACTCTTTCGGATAATTTCAGCTCTTTTTTTATCTTTCCACATTTACAGCATTTTTTTACTGGAAGGAAAGAAGGTCTAAAACCTGCTTCTTCCATCTCAATCTCTTCTGAAAACACTGCCATCCCCCGCAACTGCATTGCATAATCTATTCCAAGTTTCGTATCTTTGTCATGACATCAGTACTGTAGTTCAATCTGGTTCATCTTGCTGCTTGGTTTTTTCGCAGCTGTATCCTTCATACAGCAGACTTGCAAAATTCCAAGTATTTTCACTATAGGATGGTTTTCCACTGCTGGCTCCCTGTGTTTTTTCATGGAGATCCATTTTAATTTAGGAAGCCGGATCCGCTTATCTTTCCACCAGAATATTTCCGTTGACCACATTTGTTGTATAGCTGTTTTTGGAGTGATGTTTTGACTTGAAACGTGGAAATCCAACCTTCGAGTCACGGAAAAAATTCTTATAGGCTTTCCCAGATGAAGCTGAACATTTGCCAGCGCCAGCGAATCAACTTCTTTCAGAAATGGATATTCCTTTTTATACATGGCTGGTGTATTTTTTAACATTTTTTTCGTCTTTTTATACTCCCGGATCTTGTCATTAAGCATCTGGTTATACAGAAAACGGCAGCAGCCAAATGTTTTTCCCAGAAGTATCTTCTGTTCTTCTGTTGGATAAATTCGAAAACGGTATGCTATGTTCAATGCTTTTTCTCTCCCTGGGTTTCGGTGTCTTGATGGATCACTTCTACTGGTGCGCCTGCTGCTGGCACTTTTATATGCATTGATAAATTTACTGAGTTCTGTTTTAGGCTGTGCACGAAACATTACATGCACATGATTAATGTCATGGTTCTATTATACCATAGACCGCGCTATCGAACAAGTGTTCTTTTTTATTTTTTGCAATTCATCTCCCACCTGTAGAGGAAGGAGAATTCTTGCTATATTATGTTAAAAACGGAACAAAATATAGTTTATATGGTTCAGGAATTTGACCGGAAGCTACGTTCTATTACAATTGCGTCTTGTGCACCTGCACCGCTTTGGCTGCTGTCTCCTAACATTTCTTTTTATTATCCTGATAACATGATCTCATTGAGATTGATCAGGTGATCAAGCAGATTGAAACTGGACAGATTGATATTGGAATTTTGCCTTTTGAATATCAGAAGGATGATTTATGTACCACACATTTCTTACAGAACATTTGTCGGTTTGTATTCCTTTTGGGCATAGTCTTTGTTCTTATGACAAACTTACATTTCATGATCTGAATGGTTATAATTGCCTGCTTCGGGATCAGCTTGGCTTCTGGACAGATCTTTGCAAACGTAAAATACCTGCTTCAAAGTTTCTGATACAGACAGATGAATCGGAATTTTTGGAATTGGTGAAATCTTCGACTTTGTTTTGTTTTTTCTACGAATTATGCTTCTTATCCGGATGAGATTTTAAATGATCGGAAGAGGATTCCGATCGTGGATGATTGTGCGAATGTGGAATATTGGGTGGTTTGGAAGAAAGGGAATACGTATCGATTTTAGTTTTTTATGGAGAAAAAAAATCCTGCAGAAATTCATTCGAATTTCTGTAGGATTTTTGATATTTAGTCTTTGAGTCGCTTCGCTCCTGTAGACGCCCACTCAACTAAGCTCATCTTTCGCCTGTGGCTCGGATTCGCTAAGGTTCGGGACGGACTTTCGCACTAAGTTCAAGCTGCGCCTTTGGCTTGCTTTCTCTAAGTGCTCAATGTCTCTACATCATTCCCATTCCGGCTGGTGCTCCTGCTGGCATTGCTGGTGCTTCTTCTTTGATATTCGCAACAACTGATTCTGTTGTTAATAATGTAAAGCTACGGATGTTGCATTCTGTAATGCGCTTCTTGTTACTTTGGCTGGATCGATGATTCCTTTTTCTACCATGTCTACGTATTCTCCATGTAATGCATCGAATCCTTTTCCGATTTCTGCTTCTTTTTACTTTGTTGACAATAACAGCTCCTTCAAGACCTGCATTGACTGCGATCTGGAATAATGGTGCTTCTAATGCTTTGAGGATGATGTTTGCTCCTGTTTTCTCGTCTCCTTCTAAGTCTGCTACTTTCTCAGCTGCTTTCTTAGATGCATGGATATAAGCAGATCCTCCACCGAAGATGATTCCTTCTTCTACTGCTGCTTTTGTTGCTGCTAAGGCATCTTCCAGACGTAATTTGCTTTCTTTCATCTCTGTTTCTGTTGCTGCTCCAACACGGATCACTGCAACTCCACCAGATAATTTAGCTAATCTTTCCTGTAATTTTTTCTTTGTCGAATTCAGATGTTGTTTCTTCGATCTGTGCTTTGATCTGTCCAAGACGTGCCTGGATTGCATCTTTATCTCCTTCACCGTCTACGATGACCGTGTTTTCTTTTTCAACTTTGACAGATTTTGCACGTCCTAACTGATCTAATGTTGCGTCTTTTAATTCCAGACCAACTTCTTCAGAGATCACTGTACCACCTGTTAAGATAGCGATATCTTCAAGCATTGCTTTTCTTCTGTCTCCATATCCAGGTGCTTTCACTGCACATACAGAGAATGTTCCACGTAATTTGTTAACGATCAGTGTTGTTAATGCTTCACCTTCGATATCTTCAGCAATGATCAGTAATTTCTTACCACTCTGTACAATCTGCTCTAATAATGGAAGGATTTCCTGAATATTAGTGATCTTCTTGTCTGTGATCAGAATATATGGATCATCTAATTCAGCAACCATTTTTTCCATATCTGTTGAGAAATATGCTGATAAATATCCACGATCAAACTGCATACCTTCTACTAAATCTAATTCTGTTTTCATTGTTTTAGATTCTTCGATCGTGATAACTCCGTCGTTAGATACCTTTTCCATAGCATCTGCTACTAATTCTCCAACTTCTTCGTCTGCTGCAGAGATTGCTGCTACTTTCGCAATCTGATCTCTTCCTGTAACTTTGCTACTCATCTCAGCAATTGCTTCAACAGCTGCTTCTGTCGCTTTTTCATTCCTTTACGAAGAATGATTGGGTTTGCTCCTGCTGCTAAGTTTTTCATTCCTTCGTTGATCATTGCCTGTGCAAGAACTGTAGCTGTTGTTGTACCATCTCCAGCAACATCATTTGTCTTAGTTGCTACTTCTTTGACAACCTGTGCTCCCATGTTTTCAAATGGGTCTTCTAATTCAATCTCTTTTTTGCAATTGTTACACCATCATTTGTGATCAGCGGTGCACCAAAGGATTTGTCTAATACAACATTGCGTCCTTTTGGTCCGATTGTAACTCTTACTGTATCTGCTAACTGATTTACTCCTGCTTCCAGGGCTGCTCTTGCTTCTGCTCCGTATTTAATTTCCTTTGCCATGATCTTAATTACCTCCGACTAAATTTTTTAATGAAATTAAATAATTGTGTATTATAATAAAACTATTCTACAACTGCTAAAATATCATTCTGTTTTACAATGATATATTCTTCATCTTCTAATTTTACTTCTGTTCCTGCATATTTAGAATAAATAACTTTCTGTCCTACAGAAACTTCCATCTTCACATCTTCTGTTCCAGGTCCGACTGCAACAACTTCTGCTTCCTGTGGTTTTTCCTGTGTTGCTGTTGTAAGGACGATTCCTGACTTAGTTGTTGTTTCTGCCTCCAGCTGTTTTAATACAACTCTATCTCCTAATGGTGTTAACTTCATAATGATATTACCTCCTAAATATATTAGAATTATTGTTCTTTTTATCTTTTGTTAGCACTCACTTATATCGAGTGCTAACTCTATGTTCATTAGTATAACACCAGACAAAAAAAATGCAACCCCCTTTTTATAAAAATTCTATAAACTGAGATTGCATTCTTTGGTATTTTACTTATTCTTTGATGTATTTTTTGCTTCTTCTGAACTTCTTGTTGGAACTGTCTGGAAATATACATGTACATGTTTTTTTCGATCAGTTCATGAATAGCTTCCATCTCCATGGTATCACACGCAACTCTTCTTGCAACTGCTTTACGTTCTCCACGAATTCCCATACCTCCGATATTAAGCTGATTGATCTTGATCCCTCGTTTGATCAATTCTTCAAATACCAGTGGGGATTCTGCGATCACGATCACCCGCTCTCCATCAAAGGATGGGGCTTCTTTAATTTCTCCGTTGCACGATCGATCCCATATACATGAATTATAAGGCCTTGGGGGCGCCATCTCTTTGATCACTTTGCTTCGAATTTATCCTTCGCCACAACATCATCTACAATAATGATCCTGTTTGCTCTGACTTCCGGCACCCATAATGTCAAAATCTCCGTATGTATGAGCCTGTCATCAACTCTCGCCAATACAATGTTTTTCATTCTTCTACCTCCTTATATAATTCACGCACATCTTTCACTGTCTCTGGTGCTGCCTTAAGAAGATCTTTGCACACCTCTTGTGCACTCTTTTCCCGCGTAACGTCCCATAACTACTTCCATCATCAATGGAAGATTAATTCCAGTAACGTGGTAAAGATCATACTCTGGCATTAATGAAATTACTGTATTAAACGGACTTCCATAAAACAGATCTGTTAATATAAGGACTTCTTCTCCTTCTGATGCCTGTTCAATACTTTGTCTGATCTTCTCTCTTTAAAGTATCCACAGATTCTTCCGGCTCCAGTCCAAATGCTTCCAGGTCTTCCTGTTCCCCTGCGATCATCTGTGCTGTATCCACTAGTCCTCTGCATAACTTCCATGAGATACCACGATTACCTTCATCAATTTCCTCTCTTCTCTCTCATCACATCTTGTCTGTTACGGCAAATTTGATTAATTTGGTTTGTAAGAACTCTTTAAGCTTACGATTCTATTAAATACCATGTGTTCTTTTGTAGAATCTTTAGAATCTAAACAGAAATATCCTGTTCTCATAAACTGGAAACTGTCTTCCTTATCATATTTCTCTAACTCAGGTTCTACATATGCTTCCTTGATCACAGTCAGTGAATTTGGATTCACATTGATACTTCCATCTTCATTATATACACCTTTTTCTTCATCTACAATATTTTCATACAGACGAATTTCTGCTTTTTTCGCAGTTGGTACAGATACCCAGTGGATCGTTCCGCGGACCTTTCTTCCATCCGGACTGTTTCCTCCTCTGGATTCTGGATCATATGTCGCATATACACAGGTTACATTGCCGTCCTCATCTACATCATATCCTGTACATGTCACAAAATATGCATTCATCAGACGCACTTCATTACCTACATATAAACGACGGTATTTTTAGGCTTTTCAATCTTGAAATCTTCTCGTTCGATATATAATTCTCTTGAAAATGGTACCTGTCTTGTTCCCATCTCTTCGTTTTCCTGATTATTTGGAACGTCAACGAGTTCCCCTTCTCCTTCTGGATAGTTTGTGATCACCAGCTTGATCGGATCTAAGATCGCTGCCATACGTGGACGTTTTAATTTCAGATCATCACGGATGCAGTATTCAAGCATCGCTGAATCTACAGAGCTGTGGCTCTTTGCAACTCCGACAAGTTCCATAAACTTCTTGATGGATTCTGGTGTATATCCTCTTCTTCTAAGTGCTGATAATGATACCAGACGTGGATCATCCCATCCATCTACGATTCCATCTTCAACCAGTTTCTTAATATAACGTTTACCTGTAACAACATTTGTCAGATATAACTTTTGCAAATTCGATCTGTTTTGGTGGATTCTCAAATTCGCATTCGTTAACAACCCAGTCATACAGTGGTCTGTGATCTTCGAATTCCAGTGTACAGATAGAATGTGTTACCCCTTCAAATGCATCCTCTAACGGATGAGCAAAATCGTACATTGGATAAATACACCATTTGTTTCCTGTATTGTGATGTTCCATTCTTGCGATACGATAAAGAATTGATCCCTCATGTTGATATTTCCAGATGTCATATCGATCTTGGCACGAAGAACTTTGCTTCCATCTGGGTATTTTCCTTCCTTCATCTCGCGGAATAACTGTAAAGTTCTCTTCTGGTGTACGGTCACGGTATGGACTGTTCTTTCCAGGTTCTGTTAAAGTTCCTCTGTATTCTCTGATCTGTTCAGCATTCAGATCACAGACATATGCTTTTCCCTTCTTGATCAGGAATTCTGCACATTCATACATCTTGTCAAAGTAGTTGGAAGCATAATAGATATGTTCGTGATAATCTGCTCCTAACCATTCTACGTCCTCTTTAATAGAATTTACATATTCTTCCTTCTCTTTTGTTTGGGTTTGTATCATCAAAACGGAAATGGAAATCTCCGCCATATTCCTGAGCCAGTCCATAGTTTAATAAGATGGATTTTGCGTGTCCGATATGAAGATATCCGTTTGGTTCTGGTGGAAATCTTGTAACTACCTTCTTGCAATGCCCTTCTTCTATATCTTTTTCTATGATCTGTTCGATAAAATTCTTAGAAATCGTTTCTTCCATGTCTTCCTCCATATAGTTTTTTCTATTCTGATTATAATGTATCTTCTATACACTTGCAATCATATAATTTCTGTATCATTGTGAAATACAGATAATCCTTCTATATAAGATCTAATGCCTCCATGACATTTGAAACTCCTACAAGTCTCATGTCTGTCTGGACCTTGATCTGATCTACATTCGCCTGAGGCAGAATGCATCGTTTAAATCCTAGTTTCTGTGCTTCTTTGATCCTTGCTTCTCCACCTGATACGGCTCTTACTTCTCCTACCAGACCAACTTCTCCAAAAATGATCGTATCTTCTAAGATCGGCCGGTTCTTATAACTCGATGCGATTGCCATAATAATACCAAGATCGATCGCTGGTTCGCCAAGTTTCATACCTCCAGCCAGATTCACATACGCATCACAGCCGCCAAGCTGCAGTCCAACTCTCTTTTCAAGCACTGCCATCAGAAGGTTGACCCGGTTATAATCGGTTCCTGCTGCTGTTCTTCTCGGCATCTGAAAGCTTGTTGGTGATACCAATGCCTGGATCTCGATCAGCATCGGTCTGGTGCCTTCCATGGAACATACAACAACGGATCCTGACGCATCAAGGGGTCTTCCATTAAGCATCGTCTTTGACGGATTCTCCACTTCTACAAGTCCATTGTTACACATCTCAAACACACCGATCTCGTTCGTGGATCCAAAACGGTTTTTTTTCACCTCTTAAGATTCTGTATGCCGCTTCTCTTTCCCCTTCAAAATATAAGACCGTATCTACCATATGCTCAAATGTTCTTGGTCCTGCAACCACTCCTTCTTTGGTCACATGTCCTACGATAAAAACTGCGATATTATTCTCTTTTCGCAACTCTCATCATCGCTGCAGTCACTTCTCTTACCTGAGACACACTACCTGCTGCCGAGGAAAGATCCTCGCTGTACATTGTCTGAATCGAATCAATCACCGCAAATTCTGGTTTCGTCTTTAAGATCGCATTCGTGATCGCATCAAGATCTGTCTCACAATACAGAAGCATCTCTTCTTCAAATGTTCCGATCCTCTCTGCTCTCATCTTGATCTGATGCATAGATTCTTCCCCAGAAATATACAAAAACCTTACGTTTGCTGTTCGCAAGATTCCTGCATACCTGTAATAATAACGTGGATTTCCCGATTCCCGGATCTCCTCCGACCAACGATAGGAACCTTGACGATCCCACCGCCTAACACACGGTCCAGTTCATGAATCCCTGTTGGAATCCGCTCTTCATTCTCTACTGTTACCTCGGATATATTCATAGGAGAGGCAGAAGTCTTTAAAGACTTCGCCCCTCCTTTTTCGTTTCTGTAACTTTCTCTTCTGTAAAAGTATTCCACTGCTTACATGCAGGACACTGCCCCATCCACTTGGAAGACTCATGACCACACTGGCTGCAAAAATAAACTGTCTTTTGTTTTGCCATTGGTGCTCCTTTATGTTACTACTGTTTCTTTTACACGAACAGCTGCTGCTGTTCCCTCACTTAACTCAACACTCAGAGTTAATTTTCCTCCAAGATTTGCTTTCATCATTCCTATATTCGTATTATCAATAAAAACTTTATATTCCTGTCCGGCTTCTACTTCTAAAGTAACCTGGACATCAGATGAAGATTCAATCTCAAATGCAACTCCATCTGTTGTTGCAACAAAGTTATGTACTGCTGAACCTGGAACTGATTCAAAGATCAGCTGTCCGTTCTTGTCCAGTTTTGTCATTGTCTTGAAAGTCTTGATCTTATAGATATCTCCTTCAAACTGGATATCTCCTTTCTTCGCTTTCTGTGCTAATGTATAGTCACCAAAGCTAAGTGTTCCATTGTCTTCGCTGCGGAATAATTCAGTTACCACTGCCATTGTCTTTTTCCTCCTAATATATGTTTCGGTCGTCGTATGTATATTATAATATATTTCAGTATTATTTACTAGTTTTCCTTTACCGAAAAAGTAAGTTTTTATCTTTTTTTACCAATCGTCATCGTCTGTCCATTCGTAAGGGTTCCTTCTAAGATCTTATCTGCCAGTACATCTTCAATCTCATTCTGGATGATCCTTCTTAATGGTCTTGCCCCATAATTCTCATCATATCCCTTATCTGCTAACAGATCCATCGCACCAGATGTAATCTTTAATGTGATCTGATGTTCGCTTAATAAACGGGCTCTCAATTCATCCATAAATAATTTTGCGATCTTCTTAACTTCTTCCTTTGTAAGAACGGCAAATACGATCGTCTCATCAATTCGATTTAAAAACTCAGGGCGAAAGATCTGTTTCACTTCTTCCATAACACCCTTTTTCATACGTTCATGAGTCTTGGCTTTATCTGTATCATCCATAGAAAATCCTAAATGTTTTGGTGCTGATAACAGTATTCTTAAAGTCGACTTTTCTTCCATTGGAATCTGTAATATGTCCGTCATCTAATACCTGAAGCAGGATATTAAATACATCAGGATGAGCTTTTTCGATCTCATCAAAAAAGAAGGACAGAGTAAGGATGTCTTCGAATCTGTTCACTCAGCTGTCCGCCTTCTCCAAATCCAACATATCCTGGAGGAGATCCGATGATCTTTGATACACTGTGCTTCTCCATATATTCAGACATATCCACACGGATCAGATCTTCTTCTCTTCCAAATAAAGCTTTTGCTAATGTCTTTGACAGCTCTGTCTTACCAACCCTGTTGGCCCTAAAAATAAGAATGATCCGATTGGACGGTTTGGACTCTTAAGACCGACTCTGCTTCTCTTCACAGCTTTGGCAACTGCGTTGACCGCTTCATCTTGTCCGATCACATGTTTGTGAAGTTCTTTTCTCTAAATGTCTTAATCGTTCCATATCTCCCTTTGTAAGCTGTGTTACTGGAATCTGTGTCCATAAAGAAACGACTTCTGCGGCATCCTCTGTTGTCAATTCTGGAATCTCATTTTGCTTCTTCTGATTTCTCTTCATCTTACGTTCCAGAGATTTCTCAAGTTTGTTCTTCTTCTCTTTTTAAGCTCTCTTGCTTCTGTAATATCTCCATCAGAAAGCGCTGCTTCGATCTTCTCTATGATCTCCTTTGCGTTCTTTCTTAAAACCTGCATGACTTCCAAGCTGTTCCATTCGTTTCCTTGCACATGCTTCATCTAACAGATCGATGGCTTTATCTGGTAGAAAACGATCACTGATATATCGATCAGAAAGAGAGGCGATCGCCTCTGCCACATCTTCTGATACCAGGATCCTATGATAATCTTCAAAACGATGTTTGATCCCTTTTAAGATCGTGATCGTTTCTTCTACGGTTGGTTCTTTCACTCTGACTGGTTGGAATCTTCGAACTAATGCTGCATCTTTTTCAAAATATTTTGTATATTCTTCACTCGTTGTCGCACCGATCAGCTGAAAATCTCCTCTTGCCAATGCTGGTTTTAAGATATTAGATGCATCCATAGCTCCCTCAGAACCTCCAGCTCCAATGATCGTATGAATCTCATCGATAAACAAAATAATAGAATCATCCTGTGTTGCTTCGGTTACGATGCGTTTCATTCGTTCTTCAAATTCTCCACGGAATTTCGTTCCAGCAATCACTTTCGTAAGGTCTAAGGACAAAATCCTCTTATTCTTAAGAATTCTTGGCATATTGCCTTCGGCGATCCTTTGCGCAAGGCCTTCAACAATCGCTGTTTTACCAACCCCTGGATCACCGATCAGACATGGATTATTCTTTGTCCTTCTGCAAAGGATCTGCATCAGACGTTCCATCTCACTTTCACGTCCGATCATCGGATCAAGCTTCCCAAGCATTGCTTTCTCTGTCAGATCTGTACTATACTGAAGCAGCATATATTCTCCTGCTCCATCTTCCATATCACCGCCATCAGAGATCGCTTCATTATATTCATTCTTCGCACTTCTGAAATCAATTCCTGCAGTAACTAAAATATCTGTATAGATTCCTTCGGATGAAATCTTATGATCTTCCAGAAAACGGAATGCTTCATTATCTCCATCTTTGATCATCGCCATCAAGATATGTTCTGATCCGATCGCTTCACACCCGTATTTCATTGCAAGTTCTCCTGCAATTTCTAACAGGTATTCTGTCTTCGGAGTATCCATTACCGTTCTTCTTTCGGTCTTTTGGCATCTTTGACTTCTCTTTGATCGCTTCTTCTATTAATTCTCTTGTCACTCCGTGCATCTTGAGCACTTCACTTGCAAGAGATCCGTCTGCCCCATAAAGTCCTAGCAGAACAAAAAATACTGCTGACATCTTTAAATCCAAGATATCCAGCAATCTCGTCCTTCATTCAATGCTTTGAGGCATATTTTGTAAATGGTAATCGGTTCATAATTCCTCCTGTTATTACTTTCTGTCTAATTTCCTGGTACATATCATGAATCAACCGGTTCATCTCGTCTTCTGTAACTCCTTTACAGACAGCTTCTGCAACTAACATCCTTAAATTCTCCCTCCTGAATGCTTGCTAATTCCTGCTGTTTTTCCAAAGTTTCAACACTTATGACTGCACCTTTTCTTCGGTCTAGTTTCAGGTATCCTTCTTCTCTTAAGATCGCATAGGCTTTGTTCACCGTGTGCATGTTCACTCCAAGCACCTGTGCTAACTGACGGACAGATGGAAGTGATTCTCCATCAGCAAATTCTTCACATGCGATTCCCATAATGATCTGATTTCTTAACTGTACATAGATTGCCTCGTCACTATTGAAATCAATCTCCAGTATCATTGTGCAACCCTTCTTTCCTCTTTCGAAATTTACAACTTATCTATGATATTTTTGTTATACATAGACTATAATATAAAGCACAGTCTGTCCCATTCTGTCGTTGAGCTTTTGCATAACCTTAAGGGCAAAATCCTTACCTTCCGGAGAGGTGTGGGTCTTACCCGTCATTCTTACACACATCTCGCATAAACCAGCATAACCAAGAGAAATAGTGGAATAACCATTGTATAAGAGCTTGTCGATCTTCTCACCCTTTTTGAGACGTGCGAGAGCCCCATGTTGCCACAGGATAGGAGCAACATCGGAAAGAGTTCCGAGAAGTCTCTCGTGACGACATCTAAGTGCCCTGTGACACAGCTCAAGTCTTTCCTCAAGAATCTTCCAGAATTCATCCATGTCACCGTCTGACGAACATGCCACATCTACAAGATTTATTGTTACAACACCCTGATTAAATCTTCCGTAATACTTTCTGGTGCCATCAGGATTAAGGATATTCGGCTCTGATGTAGGGAATGAACGGCAACCCATGCAAGGATATACATCACCGTTTTTCATCTCACGCATGACCTTGGCTGAGATATAGTCGGGAACCATACGCTTGGCAGTGCACTTGGCTGCAAGCTCTGTAAGATACCAGTACTTGGAGCCGGGAGTGATGTTGTCCTCGTCAAGAACATATATAAGCTTAGGAAAGGCGGGGGTGATGTAGAAGCCCTTCTCATTCTTAACACCGATGATCCTCTGATTTAAAACTTCCTCTATTATGAGTGCCAGATCGTCTCTTGTCTGACCCTCAGGCACTTCGTCCAGATACATGAACATTGTCACAAATGGTGCCTGACCGTTACAGGTCATTAGAGTTATGAGCTGGTACTGTATGGTCTGTATACCGCTCTTTACCTCAAGCAGCAGACGCTTCTCTGTGATCTTGTCGATTATGTCATCATCAAGAGGCTCACCTAATTCTGTTCTTTCTTCAATAACCTGCTTACGGATCTTCTTTCTGCTGACATCAACAAAAGGTGCTATATGGGACAGGGTAAATGACTGTCCGCCATACTGGTTCGATGCTACCTGTGCCACGATCTGTGTTGTGACATTGCAGGCGGTAAAGAAGCTGTGTGGCTTTTCAATCATGGTTTCACTTATTACGGTTCCGTTCTGGAGCATATCCTCAAGATTTACGAGATCACAGTTGTGCTCCTTCTGGGCAAAGTAATCGGAATCATGAAAATGAATAATGCCTGCCTCGTGAGCCTCCACAATATCCTCGGGAAGCAGCATTCTCTTTGTAAGATCCTTACTTACTTCGCCAGCCATGTAATCACGCTGGGTTGATAACAGGATCCGATCAGCCCAAGAAGCACAAATGCGATCCAATGGTCGATCGATGTGATCTGGTCTTTAAACTGTGTTCCAAGGAAAAATCCGATTGTTGGCATCAGTGCCTGAAATCCTCCAAACCATAAACCAACAATGATCCCTTTTTTCAAAACTTTTTCTCTCATCGCCAGTCCTTTGCAGATAGAAACAGCAAATGCATCCATCGCCAATCCAACAGACAGTGTTAATAACGTAAGTAAATCCATAAAAACGTCCTCCATATCGTAAGTTTTTCATATCATAGGGGATTCCATCGAATTTCCTATGATATGAAAAAAGACCCACAGACGAAAGCCTTGTTATAAACAAAAGCTTATCGTCTGTGAGTCTCGTTAATTAAGACAGCACCAGATGTCGTTCATCATTATGTTGATACTGTCACAGATTCTCTGCTAACTACTCCCTCACGGAAATATCTATAAGATCATACCGGATGTGCTTCCGGCAAAATATGCCTATGTATCATATCTCAACTGAGAATCTTTGTCAATATCTTTCCTTTAATTTTTGATTACGTTTTCAAGATCCAACAGGTATTCTTTCATTTCCAGACCACCTGCATATCCTGTCAGAGAACCATTCATTCCAATCACTCTGTGACATGGAACTACGATCACGATCGGATTCCTGTTATTCGCCATGCCAACAGCTCGACATCCTTTTGGAATCCCTACTGATTCCGCAATGTCTTTGTAAGTACAAGTTTCCCCATATGGAATCTTCTCCAATGCTTTCCATACTTTGATCTGAAATTCTGTTCCATGATAAGAAAGTTTCAGGTCAAACTTCTTTCCGCCCATCAAAATACTGTGATAATTGCAGTGCTGCTTCCCTGATCAATTCTGTATTCTTCTTTCTCGCCTTCTAATATCTTCGTCCCAAAATATATCCCGCAAATGCCATGCCCATCTTCCTCAATCGTTAAATTACCGATTGGAAAACTATAATCATAATAGTACCTCATATGACAATCCTCCTAAAAAATAGGTATACCATATTCTTCCATGGTTGGCAAGGACTAACTTGACATGTACATATTTCTTGCGTACAATGAAAAGAACTGTATAAAAATGAACAGATATTTATTTTAGGAGGAATTTTCATTGGGACCCCAGTATGATATTACAGATAATCGCAATTATCATTTTATTAATGCTTTCTGCTTATTTTTCATCTGCAGAAACAGCGCTTACAACCGTCAATCCACATAGTATGCGTGCCATGGCAGAAGACGGCAATAAAAAGCTGCTATTGTTTTAAAATTGATCGAGAATCCAAGCCAGATGCTTTCCAGCGTCTTAGTCGGAAAATAACCTTGTGAATATTTCATTAACATCCCTTACTACAACGATCGCTATTCGTATCTTTGGAAGCATGGGAGCCGGAATCGCAACTGCTGTGATCACAGTACTTGTATTGATCTTTGGTGAGATCACACCAAAGACTTTTGCAACGATCAATAATACAAAAACTTGCTTTAAGCTATGCTTCCAGCATTTATCTGATCACAAAATTACTGACACCGGTTGTTTACATTATCAACAAACTTTCTACAGCGATCCTTATCATCTTGCGGATCGACTCGAAACAATCCAAACGTATCATGACTGAACGTGAACTTCGTACGATCGTTGATGTCAGCCACGAAGAAGGCGTTATCGAAGAATCTGAAAAAGATATGTTAAATAATGTTTTTGATTTTAAGGAATCCCTTGCTAAGGATATTATGATCCCTCGTATTGATGTAACTTTTGTATCCGTCGATGCTTCTTATGAAGAAGTCCTTGATATTTTCCGCGAGGCCGGTTATTCTAGACTTCCTGTTTATGAAGGAAGTAAAGATCATGTTGTTGGTATTGTTTATTTCAAAGATGTATACTTCTACCGTAGCCAGCACAGAGGCGAGATCTTTCATTTGAAAGATGTTCTGCGTAAGCCGTTCTTTACGTATGAAACTCAGAAAGTATCAAGCCTTCTTTGCACAGATGCGTGAAAAATCTGTTAGTTTCTCCATTGTTTTGATGAATATGGAGTGACTGCAGGTCTTATTACTCTAGAAGATATCGTTGAAGAGATTTTTGAGAACTGCGTGATGAATATGATGATTCTGAGGAAGAAACTTTCAAAAAATTATCCGATGGATCTTATATGGTATCCGCTTCTTTAAAGCTTGATGATCTTGATGATCTGCTTGACGTAGACCTTGATTCTGAGGATTATGATTCTCTTGGCGGATATATCATCGAACTGCTTGATCATCTGCCTTCAGAGGGCGAAACTGCAGAAGATGAACATTTTCTTTTTAAAGTTGTTTCTGTTGATAAGAACCGTATGGAAACAATTCATATCATTCCAAAGAGTTCAGTAAAAAAAGAACCTTGCTTTTTCTTGCAAGGTTCTTTTTTGTACTCTTTATTTGAAATATTCTACTCCAGATTCGAAGATCTTTTGATCTTTCTGTCCATAGATATTGATTCCACATAACTGTCACGACGTTCTGAATGTCCCATCTTACCAAGGACTCTTCCGTCTGGACTTGTGATACCTTCAATCGCATGGTAAGAACCATTTGGATTAAATTCCTCGTTCATTGTAGGATCTCCATTTAAATCAACATACTGTGTTGCTACCTGTCCATTTTTAAACAGTTCCTGGATCACATCTTCGTCTGCTACGAATCGTCCTTCTCCATGAGATACTGGTATACTGAAGATATCATCTACATGTACATTGTTAAACCATGGTGACAGATTAGAAGCAATTCTTGTATAAGCAACTTTAGATACATGACGTCCGATACGGTTTTGTAGTAAGAGTTGGAGATTTAGCATTCTGTTCTACGATCTTACCTTCTGGTACAAGACCTAATTTGATCAGGGCCTGGAATCCGTTACAGATACCAAGTGCCAGTCCATCACGGTTATTTAACAGATCCATAACTGCTTCTTTTAATTTTTCATTTCTAAATGCTGTTGCA
>VOFC01004052.1_pt1 | contig 16509 bp, 27 predicted proteins | sample 5384161 | NCBI WGS metagenome assembly VOFC01 (sample SAMN12384722, study PRJNA508395) | human gut metagenome | isolation source: healthy gut B | host: Homo sapiens | reverse complement strand
TTGACAGAGGGCGCGGAGACGTCATAGCGTCTGGAGGAGGAGCTGGAACCGCCGCCGGAGCTGGGCGCAGAGTAGCTGACCGTCCAGACACCGTCTCGCGGTGCTGCTCACATAGTAATTGCTTGCCAGAGCGCCGGAGGGGTTTGTCAGATACACGCCGGAGGTCAAACCGGATTTTGCAAGAACCGTGTAGGTATAAGCGCCCTCGCTGCCAGCGCGCTTGACGATGTAGTCTGTCCCGTTGTTCTTGACCTTCGTGCTCGGATCAAAGCTGAACGTGCCGCCGGTGATGGAGATGGTCTCGCTGCCCGGCCGCCGCCCTTCTGAATTTCGCCATTGAAAGAGCCATTTTTGATATTGATAGTTGCTGTTTTGCCAGTTGTAGCATCAGCGCGAACAACACCGGTAAATGTACCGTTCTCAATGTTGATCGTACCGCCGGAGTTGTAAACATAGGCAAAAGATACGGAGCGGTATAGGTGCCGCTCTTTACAGTGGCGGTGCCGCCATACCGAACAGCCACCGCACAATTCAAGTACGTGCCATCTCCAGTTCTGATATCTGTAACTTTGATCTCGCAATTTTCCAATGTTGCATTGCTTCCAACCTGCACGCGCCGCCGTATTTTGCGGTCAGCTTCATGTCGGTGAACGATGCGGTCTTGGTTTCAAAAGCAGCGCCCAAGAATGCATTGATACCAGTGATGTTATAGGTGCCGCCGGAGACAATGACCTCACCGCAGCTGGAAGCCTTCACAACGCGCTCGTCCGTCTCGGCGCTGACATTGTTCAGGACCAACTTGCTCTCACTGCCCACCGTAAACAATGCAGTGTAGTGGTAGTTGTCGCTTGCGCAAGTGCTTCCGGACATAGCGACCGCCGTTAACTGTTACCGTAGAGCCATCGGAACCGGGACGAAGGTCAACAAAGCCCCACACTTTTGCCTCCCAGTTGGTATCATGCGTATCTCCCATCGTCATCCACCGCTCCCTGCGGTCGTGCCGTCGATGGTCAAATTTACCTTTTCAGCAGTGACCCAAATCGCGCTGTTTTTTACGGTAGCTGTTGATGCCGTCGCAAAGCAGTCAGTACATGACCGTTCAGATCAAGCGTCATGCTCTTCGTGACTTCAATCGGCTTGGTAACGGTCACGTCCTTCAGCAGCTTGATGGTGTCGCCGTCCTTGGCATCGGTGATAGCGTCGGGGAGGGAGGGGTACTCCGTTGCCCCGATCATAGCGACCGTCTTCTCGTGCGGCTTCACCCAATGACCCTTCGAAACCTCCACAAGCACTTCGTTGGCGTTCTTGTTAACAATATCGCCGTAAAGCAGTACCGGCGGCAACGACCTTGTTGCCAATGATCATAAGACCGGTATCGTTGACCGCGTCGCGGCCAAGAATTTTGTCGGACGCTTCCTCACTTGCACTGCTGTTCTGCTTCAGCGTATTGCCGCTGGCAGAAGAAGCAGCGTCAACGGTGACCTGACCGACATTCGCCGTGCCGACCAGCGTGCCGACATAGTTGCCACCTTATCCTTTGTGGACGTCAGCGTGCAGCCGCTCACGGTGCAGTTGGTGATGTCGTGGTAGGTGGCGGGATTCGCACCGGCGTGACCGATCAGGCCGCCGACAGAGCCCTTCGCCTCAATCGTCACATTCTCGACGGAGCAGTGGGTAAGCGTGATCTTGGTATCGACCGGGCCATTGTTCGGATTATTATAACCGCCGTCCAGCCGATCAGACCGCCGACACGCGCGCCGCTCGTACTCCGATTGTGCCGCCCTTGACATGGCAGTTGGTCCAGTGAGATGGTCGGCATGGAATCGACCGCGCAGATGAACGCGCCGAAGCCGGTGCCCGCATATTCAGAACCAGTATCGTTGAGATTAACATTTTCGAGCGTTAGATTGTTGATCACAATGCCGGATTTGCCTGCAAAGCCGCCCGCAAACAAGGGGCGCTCAGGCCGGTGATGGTCTTGCCGTTGCCGTTCAGGGTGATGACGCCCCTGACCATGGTATCCATCCACCCCACCGGCGTCCAGTTTCTTACCGGTCATATTGATGTCGTCCAGCAAATCACGGTGTCGCCGATTTTGTTTTCGACCACCAAAGAGGCGTCGGCGAGGGTGGGATACTCGGTATCGCCGATTTTGGCAACATACGACATTTTAACCTCGCCTGTGGTCGCGTCAAAATTTGCACCAGGCGCAAAGGTAGTCATTGTTGATTCTCCGGCGAACGTACCGGCTGTGATGTTGAACTCGTTCTTGGCGGCTTCGGCATCCTTTTGGGCTGTAATATTAAAGTCACCGCTGATGCCGGTGCCGTTGGCCTCGATGGTGACTTTCTGCTCGTCCGTAGAGCCTTCAATGTCCCTGAAGCAGGCCCCAGTGCGACCGGTAGCGCCAACCGTGTTCAACGTTACATTAGCCGCCTTGGAAACCACAATCGCGGCTTTTTCAGTCATTCCTGTGAAGTTGGTATTCTTGATTTCAATAGACGGAGGATTTTTGAAGCGTTCCCTCATTGTACATTTTGATGCCGCGTGTGCCGGTAAAGGTGCACTCTTCAACCTTTTGTCTCACCGCCATAAATTCCAAAGATTAGACGAGGCCGGCGGTATTATTGGTAAACACAGTTGTTGAACACCGTCTTGCCGTACTGGTTGTTGCACACGCCGTTGGGAAGGTGCAGTTCGTGTAGGTCACGGTGTTTTCCGCCGCCGCGCCGGTGTTGCCCGGAGCCAGCAGGTGAAGTAATTGGTGCTGTGACCGTAGTCACCACCATAAGTTGGATTAGGTTTGCTCAGCTTCAGGTTTGTAAAACTGACATCGATGTCGTACTTCTGATCAGCCAAGATTGCAAGACGCCGGTGATGCAGATTTCCGCATCGTCGTTTTGCCAACGAACGCGGACCTTGGAGAGGCCGGTCAGACCAGCTTTTGCGACCTGCACCCAGCCGGTAGCAGTCACATCAACCTTACCACTGATCTCATAGGTGATGACGCCGCTTTTCGTCAGGCGCCGCCGCATTGACGGCGTCGCTAAACGAACTATAGTCTCGTCCCCCCTACCTTGGATCGGTCCAGCGCCCGTCGCCTCCGCAGTTGAGCGCTGTTTTCGCCGTACGGCTGCCGGCCTGATGACCGATTTCCACGCATGGCCGTTTTCACACAGCCACCAGGCCTTCCGGCTGCTGCCGGGCGTCACCTGCTGCGGCGTGAAGCTGCCATTAAGGGTCGGATGCCATTGCGACGCGATCACCGGCTCTTTGGTTTCCAGATCATTAAATCCCGGCAGGACCTTGCGGTTGGTGCAGTACGGGCAATCGCTCCCCTTATTCACACGGTGGGCGATGACCGCACAGAAGGAATGCCCCTTGTCACAGAGCCACCACACGCGGCGATTGGAATATACGCTCACCGCCTCCGGCGTCAGCGCACCGTTCTTTTTCCGATCCCACTGTTCAGCAAGCTGCGGATGCAGTGAAGCGAGATCATTGAATCCGGACAGGACCTTTTGCCCCGCACAGAACGGACAGCCTGCATTTGATGAGACACGGCTGGCAACGCTCGCCTGCCAGCTATGTCCTTTCGGACACCTCCACCAGACTTTCCGATGCGCTCCTGGCACGACCCGCGTCGGCAGCAGTGGGGAATTCTTTTCTGTGTCCCAGTCCGAAAGCAGATCGGGGAATTTTGCCGCCAGGGAGTTTTCCTCCGGCAGAACAGCTCGGCCCGCACAGACGGGACAGCCCGTCCCCAGCAGCGCTGCAGAGCGGAAGGGACAGCGCATCGCCACCATTTCCCCAACCGTCAGCTCAGAGATTCTTCTTCTCTGCATCCCATTCCGGCTCAACGGATGGCAGGAATGGGGCCTTCTTTGGCTCTGCCAGGGGCATCGGACATCCGCTGCCGGCGGGCGAGAATAAATCTTTGCCTGCCATGGCCCGCTGGCACAGTACCACCATACCTTTTGATGGCTGCCGTAGGTCACATCCTTCGGCGTGAGCGGCGCATTGCGTTCATCGTCCCATTGTGCCAGCAGGAGAGCTTGTTCATGCCCGGCGCAGAAATCGTACAGAGACGGATGAATCGCTGCTCACCTCCCGCAGAATACTTGTCCGCCTGCAATACAGGCGGAAGGGTCTTTTAAGCTGATTGTGTATCCGGCACAGTGGATAAAAAAGTACAGGTTGCCGACCACAGCGATATACACAAAATGATTATTCTGTTAGGGTGCACTATGGTACAGAATATCAGATTTTGGTGTAAATCGCGTGGTCGGCAACCTGTACTTTTTATCCACCTTCTCGTCTGCGTTTTCTTAACGATTTCTTTACACACGTCATCCTGAGCCCAGAGCAAAAAGCTCCGGTGGGTGACGCCCAGCAGTTTTCCTGCTGCCCGTGCGGACAGTTCGCCGCGCTCCCAACGTGCTTTGACTTCGCCGAATCCCTCCGGCAGCGCCTTGCGGGGCCTGCCGAATTTCACGCCGCGCGCCTTCGCTGCGGCGATTCCTTCCGCCTGCCGCTGATGAATGAACTCGCGCTCTGTCTGCGCCACATAGGATAGCAGCTGCAGCACGATGTCTGCGATCAGCGTTCCGGTGAGATCCCGGTTCCGCCGTGTGTCAAGCAGAGGCATATCCAGCACGACAATGGCCGCGCCCTTCTCCTTGGTGATAATGCGCCATTGCTCTAGGATCTCCTCATAGTTTCTTCCGAGACGGTCGATGCTCTTGATCACAAGTGTATCGCCGTCTTTCAGTTTGCGCAGCAGCCGCTGGTAGCTGCGGCGGTCAAAATCCTTGCCGGACTGCTTGTCCACGAAAATCGCTCGGTCCGTTAAACCCGAATTCCCGCAGAGCGATGAGCTGACGCAGCTCATTCTGCTCCTTGGTAGAAACTCTTGCATAACCGTATTCCATGTACTGACCTCCCAATTTATCGGTGGATAAATTGTAAGCCAGGTGCCGGCCATTCGGGACGATATAGTGTTATATCACTATATTAACACATATTTTTCGATTAGTGAAGTATCACTAATAACATTTTTCTCAAATCTTATACCATAGTGATAAATCGTCATGGAGGTTTACACTATGGATACTCGGGAAACTGTTGCACTTCGCATCCGCCAACTTTGCGCAGAACGAAAAATTACACCGAACGGGTTAGCAAATCTATCTGCCGTTCCTCAAGCAACCATCAAGAGTATCCTTAATGATGAAAGCAAAAATCCGGGCGTCGTGACGATTAAGAAGCTTTGTGATGGTCTTGAGATCACCCTCGGCGAGTTCTTCTCTACGCCTGAATTCGATATGCTGGAACAGGAAATCAAATGAAGCCCCTTTCTCAGCCTCTACCGCCAGCGCTCCTCCGTTTTTCGCGTAGAGTACACGCATAGTGCGTGAACTCTACGCTCTATAAGGGGTATTCTCTTTTTCGCGGAAAATCTTTCATCCGCTGCTGCGTTTGACGGTTACACATTGCCGCCGCGCCTTTTCTCATTTGAATGGAGTGCTGCTACATGAAAAATGAATCCCAATACGGCCTGCTGCTATTACAGCGGTATCTGTATGAGCATACGGATGACCAGCATCCGGCCTCTGTGACGGATATTCTTGCCTTCTGGCAGGAGTGTGGCATTCAGGCGGGGCGCAAGAGCGTATATTCCGCTATTGAAGTCTTGCAAAGCAGCGGTATGGACATCGTATGCGTCAAAAGCACCCAGAATCGATATTTCGTGGGGGAGAGGCTGTTTGAACTGCCGGAGCTGAAGCTGCTGGTGGACGCGGTGGAATCCTCCCGCTTTATTACGGCCAAAAAAAGAGCGAGCGGCTTATTGAAAAGTTGGGTAAGCTCACCAGTGAATCTCATGCCCGCCAGTTGGATCGGCATATTTATATGGAAGGTACCGCCAAACCGGAGAATGAGTGCATCTATTACAGCGTGGATGAGATCCATAACGCCATTCAGGAAAAACGGCAGATCACCTTTCAGTATTACGAATACACCCCGCAGAAAGAAAAAAGATACTCAAGCATAACGGTTACCGCTATCAGTTCAGCCCGTATGCCCTTATCTGGAGCCGAGATTGCTATTATGCCGTAGGCTGGTCGGAAAAGCACGGAAAGATTGCACAATTTCGGGTGGATCGCATGACGGCAGTCGAACCGCTGGAACATACGGCAGTCCAGACACCGGACTTTGATCCGGCGGAGTATGTCCGCAAGGTGTTTGGGATGTACCCGGACAACCTCTGTACCGTAGAGCTGCTGTGCGATAATGAGGTCATGCGCAGCGTCATCGACCGCTTCGGTGAAAATGTGCAGACGGAAACTGTAGATGAACAGCATTTCCGTGCCACAGTCGAGGTCGCGCCAAGCCCCTCCGTTCTTCAGTTGGGTCTTTACCTTTAGCGGTAAGATTCGCATGGTCAGCCCAGCAGCAGTGCTGGAGGAAATGCGGGATATGGCAGCGTGGCTGAAATAATTTCTGGATGGTGTTGCCTGCGGGGAACACCATCTTTTCACGGCTTGCCAATCGAACGAATGTTTGCTATACTGGGGCTACAGTGTTTCCAGAGAAGAGAACACGGATAGGAGGTGAGTTACTTGGAACAGACATTCGGCAGCTTCGTTCGAGAGAAACGGCAATCTATCGGATTGTCCCTGCGCACACTGGCGGCAAAGCTGGACTTGTCGCCAGTCTATCTGAGCAACATTGAGAACGACCGCAGACCGGCGCCGACGCGCGCATATTTGGAACGGTTGGAGCAGGAACTGCATCTGAGCAAGGTGGAAACCGAGCAGATGCTGGATCTTGCCGCCAAGTCCCAGAATAACCGGGTATCCGCAGACCTGCCGGACTACATCATGGATCGGGAGATCGTCCGGGCCGCGCTCCGCACGGCGAAGGAGGCAGACGCCACAGACCAGGAGTGGCAGGAATTTATCGACCGGATCACCCAGCGCGCAAAGAAATCCAAAGAGGGCGGTGAAATAGACGCATGAAAAAGCATATTACCGCGAACAGGCGCTGGAGCGGATCGCCCGCGATGTGATCACCGCCTATGACCCCAGACTTTATTACGGTTCCCCGTAGCCATTCCCATTGAGGACATCATCGAGGCACAGGGGCTGGTGCTGGAGTATCAATATCTGCGGAATAATGGGCGGGTTTTGGGCGAGACCAATCTTTGACGACGGTCTCACAGCGATCTATGACCGGGAAAACCACCGCTATGACCTTCTTCCCGTCAAGGGCGGCACCATCCTCATCGACTGCTCTCTCTGCGAAGAGGAAACATCTACCGGGCGGCTGCGCTTTACCTGCGCCCATGAGCTGGGGCACTGGCTGCTCCATAAGAAACAGTTCAGCGGGACCGGCGAAAACGCGGCACTCCGTTCCGGCGATGAGAGCGACAACACATTGGAAGTGCAGGCGAACCTGCTGGGATCTATCCTTCTGCTGCCGCTGCCGCAGGTCAAGCGCTGTTTCTATCAGCTGCGCTCCGGACGGACGAACCAACAGCTGGTGACGGATATGGCAGGTATCTTTCAGGTATCCAAACAGGCCATGCGCATTCGGTTGGAGAACCATAACCTGCTGTAAAAAATTTTCATGTGCTGTTCTCAAAAAGAGAACAGAGAAAGCGAGGCGCTATGTCAAAAACCAATTCCCTGCGCTGTCCGCTGTGCGGCAAGGGCCGTATCGCGGATATCCCCAGTGGTGCGGAGCAGTCTCAGTACAGGCTGTTTGCTCTGCACAGAGCGGAACACCCTGACCTGATCGCCAAATGCCCCAAGTGCGGCGAACAGATCGGCATCACGGTGCTGACACCGGATGCTCACCCCTGATCCACACGCCCATCCACTTTATGGGATATGTTCAGGCATAAATTAAAAATCCAATTGATATGACTTCGTCAAGCGCACCAGCCACCCATCATCGAATATGGGAACATTGAGTTAGGAGCCTTACAAGTAGCTTTTCAGCTATGCGTAAGGCTCTTTTTTTTGCGCCTTTCTTCGGCTGAAAAGCGGAAAGGCACACAATGCGCAGACGCTGGCAGCCCTATATCGCTAAATATCCGTGACCCAATCTCAGACATTTCAAAAAAATCTGAGATTGGAGTCATGAATCATGAAAAAATGGCAGGAAGAACGCAACTATCGGCGCGTTCGAAGCGAGGCTGGCGAAGTCATCGCCAATATCATCACTGTAGACGGTATGGACGTAGAGGTGCCGGAGGATGTCTACCTCGCCTATGCGCAGGCAGACCGCAGGGAGCGCTACATCATGGAGGAACAGTCCTCCGGAAAACTGCTCTCTCTGGAGCAGATGGAGGAAGATGCGCTTTTGCCGGACTATGTCGGAGCAGAAACGGCCCCCAGCGCCGAAACTGAGGCACTGGAGCGTGAGGAACTTCGGGATCTGGCAGAACAGAAGCAGATCCTTTTGCTGGCGCTGCTGTCACTAAAGGATATCGACCGGGAACTCATCAACGCTCTGTTCTTCGACGGCGCGTCTACACGGAATACGCCCAAAGAATGGGCGTCAGCCAGCGGGCGGTCATCAAGCGGAGAGACCGCATCCTGCGGGATCTCAAAAAGTTTTTTGAAAATTCCTCGAAATAAGGGTATTCACCGAACGCAATTTTCGGGAGGACAGTGAGGGGCTCCGAATCGCCCCTCGCTGTTCCTTGAAAATTGCATACCAGCAATACGGATAACCACCCGGACAGAAGAGCGATCCGCGCAGTGTGCGCCACGACCCGTGGGAAGCCTTGCAGCTTCCTGCGGTGAGCGATTTTACCTGCGCAGGGGCGGCGTTGGCAGCGCCGCCTGCAGAGACGCTGTCCGGGCAGATAATGAGACACAATGCACTGGCCAGCATGAAGAGGCTGGGCTGCTCCGGGATTGAAAGCAGTAGAGATCCCGGAAATACGCCCGTGAAGGTCTTGCCGGACCTTGTCCGTATTGTTCCCTTTTCACACCGGGGCGCGCGCTGCAAATACGGTGGAAACGAAAACAAAGCATGACAGGAAAAAGAGGAAATTATCGGATGAATACCAACGACAACAGGCTGAAAGCCCATAAACTGATCGACCATATTTTTTCAGGACCTTCTTCCCGCCCACGGTATGGCGCAGCGCCCGGAGCAGATCCAATTGAGTCACCGGATGCTGGACGCCATGCAGGACGGGAGGATCGCCCTGTGCGATGCCGGGACGGGCATCGGCAAGACCTACGCTTATCTGGCGGCTGCCACGGCAGCATCGGCTTTCCCGACAGGGCAGATCGCCCGCCCCATCATCATTTCCACTTCCAGTATCGCGCTGCAAAACGCGGTGCTGACGGAGTATCTGCCGCTGCTGTCCTGTATCCTAATGGCGGACGAGATTCTTACCAAGCCACTGAAAGCGGTCATCCGCAAAGGCAAAAAGCCATTATGTCTGCGACGAGCGATTGGACAGACGGCTGCGTCAGGTAAACCTTGGAAAGAAAAATCCGGAAGCGTTGGCAGCGCTCCGAACTCTTAAGGAAACGCTGGACATGGACAGAGTTTCTCATCTCAGCGGCTATGACCGGGAGCGTGTCTGCGTACCGCAGGTCTGCGACTGCAAACAGAGGGACTGCCGCTATCAGCGGTTCCTCAAGACCTGCGACAAAAATCAATTTTTGTTTCAAATCTGCAATCATAATCTGCTGGTGGCAGACGCCATCCACCGCAGTGAGGGAAAACGCCCCATCTTCCCGGAGCACAGTATCATCATCGTGGATGAAGCCCATAAGCTCCCGGAAACTGCACAGCAGATGCTGGGTGTGACGTTGGCGGCCGAAGAGATACGAAACCTTATCCTTCAGCTAAAAGAGGAACGGTACTTACTGGCGGCAGAAATGCTGGAGGACAGCACCGGCCCTTTGCTGCGCAAGCTGGCGCAGCCCAGAGAGGAAGCGGAGCCGGTGGAAGCCTGTTGTGCTTGCTGACCGCGCCAGCCCGCACACTGCCCATCATTCAGCGGCAGATTGGCAGCCTGCTCTCCCCGCTGGGAAGCTGCCAGCTGAATACGGTGCTGGACGCGGTCAAGCTGTTCACCAGACCCCAGACAGATATGATTTTTACACTGCCGAAGATGTTAGCACAGGCGGCTCCATGCTGTGCGCCGCGGCCGGTGATATCACGCCGAGGATGAAAAAAAAAGATCCTGTGGCAGCCGGAATCAGGCGTTCGTTCTGACCTCCGGCACCATGGCGGTGGGCAGTGATTTCCCGCCGTTTCAAAACGCAGGCAGGATTGGAGAAGGGACACCGTGTCATGGAATCCGTTTCTCCATCCCCTTTGACTACCGGAACAACTGCCTGCTCTACCTTCCACAAATCCCGCCCCGCCAGAGAGTGGAGGATACGGATGTACTTTAATGAGCTGACTGCCGAGCTCGTCGGACTCATCAAAGCAGCTTCCGGTCACGCGCTGGTGCTCTTTACCTCCTACGCAGCCATGTCGGCTGTGAAGGAGCGGCTGCGGGAGGAATCTCCCATTCCCACTGCTGACGCTGGGCCGCAACGCGCCCCACATCATCGAACAGTTCCGGCACACGCCGGGAGCGGTGTTGCTGGCCACCGGCGCGGCATGGGAGGGCTTTGATTTCCCCGGCGACTGTGTATCTCTGCTGATCATCCCACGCCTGCCTTTCGCCTATCCAGACGCCCGAAAGGAGCGGGAATTGGAAAAGTATCCTTCCTTCACGCATTCATCCGTGAGGTAGCTGTACCAGAGATGCAGATCAAGCTGCGCCAGGGCTTTGGACGGGCCATCCGCACGGAGAGTGATACCTGCGTCATCGCCATTCTGGATGAACGGGCCTGCCGTGGGCGCAGATACGCCCAGGCTGTGAGTGAGGCATTGCCGGAAATGCGGAGAACCGGCAGCCTGCGGGAAGTGACAAGGTTTCTGCGGGAGAAAAGCCGGAGAGCTATTTTGAGGTAGGAAAGATGATCGACGCAAAGAAAGAATTGCAGTATCGGCTGGCAGTCAGGATGCTGGAGCATCTGACAGAAATCGGCCTGCTGAGCGCGGAAGAACTGTCTTACGCCAAGAGACTGGCCGGAGAGAAATATTCCCCGCAGACTGTTTGGGAATAGTGCTGGATATTCTGGGGGTCGTGTGGTAGCTTGTGTGTTGCCAAAAAGATACAGGGAAGTGAAAAACATGGCACAGGTAAAAATCATCGCGCCGCAGACGCGGGAAGCGGAACATCTGCGGGTGGCGGCCTACTGCCGGGTCAGTTCGGACTCCAAGGATCAGCTGCATTCCTACGCCGCCCAGATCCGCAATTATACGGAAGAGATCGCCCAGCATGACGGCTGGGAGCTGGTGGATGTGTATGCCGACGAGGGGCTGACCGGCACCCGGATGGATAAGCGGGAGGACTTCAACCGCATGATGCGGGACTGTCGGAAGGGTAAGATCAATCGGATCCTGGTGAAGTCCGTCTCCCGCTTCGCCCGGAATACCAGAGACTGCCTGTCCGCCCTACAGGGAGTTATCCGCCATGGGCGTCAGCGTCCAGTTTGAAAAAAGAAAATATCGACACGAAAACGCTCACCACCGAACTGATGGTGAGCGTTTCCGGTTCTCTTGCCCAGCAGGAATCCATCTCCATCTCCGCCAATCAGAAGATGAGCTATCAGCGGCGGATGGAGCGTGGGGAATTTATCACCTGCACCGCCCCTTACGGATACCGAATCGTAAATAAGAAAGACCTTGAGATCGTCCCGGAGGAAGCTGCCACGGTGCGCTGGATCTTCGACGCATACCTCAAGGGGCGCAGCTCCGGATGGATCGCGGAGCAGCTGACGGCGAAAGGCATCCCCTCCCAGTCCGGCGCGGAATGCTGGAGAGAAACGGGGGTTCGATACCTGCTGACCAATGAAAAAGTATATTGGAGACGCTCTGAGCCAGAAATCCTACAGCTGCGGTTTTCCCTTCGTGCAGAAACGAAATTACGGGGAACGCCTGCAATACTACACGGAGAACTCCCATCCAGCTATCATCGACCGGGACACCTTTGAGCGGGTGCAGGCACTGCTGCAAAAGAAAGCGCAGAAAGAGAAAAAGCGCAGAGGAAAAAGCCCTCTTGCCTTAAAAAAATCGTTTGCGGGAACTGCGGGACGGTGTTTCAGCGCCGAAGCAGCCAGAACGGATATGTGACCTGGGTCTGCCGAACCCACGACCGCCACGCCGCGGACTGCCCTGTAGGACGCATCCCGGAAGCGGAGATCCATGCCGCCTTCCTGCGGATGTACCACAGGCTCAAAAGCAACGCGGACATCATTCTGGCCCCGGCCCTCCGGCAGCTGAACACACTGGGCACGATCTTGCGGCAGAATCATCCGCAGTTGCTGACCATCAACCGGGCCATCGCGGAAGCAACAGAAGAAAGCCATAAGATCAGCACTCTGCGGGCCAATGGCTTGCTGGACGCGGATATCTGCGCCGCCCGCATGAATGCCATCAGCGCCAGACTGGCGCGCAGCTTCGCGGGGAGCGGCGCAGGCTGACAGAGAATGAAGCGATAGACGAAACGATGGACGCGCTCCGCAAGGTGGAGCAGACGCTTCTCAACGGACCGGAACGGCTGGACGGCTTCGATGAAGAGCTGTTCGAACGTCTGGTGGAGAAGATTATTGCAGAGTCTCAAAACCGTATCCGCTTCCGGCTTTACGGAGGCTTGGAGCTGACAGAACAATGGGAGGTGGCGGCAAGATGATCAACCGCAAGGTGTTATACGGCTATCAGATCCAAAACGGCGCGTTGGAAATCGTGCCGGAGGAGCAGCGGGCCGTCAGTATGGTCTTTACGCTCTATAACGCCGGGGCTTCCTATCAGGCCATCTCGGACGCCTTGAACCGGCAGGGCGTTCCGTATTGCCTGGAAGTGCCGCTCTGGAACAAGCACAAGGTAAAAGCGCCTTTTGGAAAATCCCCGTTACACCGGTAAGGGGGGATACCCATACTGGTGGAAGCGGATATTTTCCAAACGGCGCAGGAAAAGACGGCGGAAAAGAATGCCAGGAAGCAGTCCCACGGAGAGAAGCCTGCCATTGCGCGGTTGACTCCATACTTCCGCTGCACCTGCGGCGGGAAGATGACCCGGCTGGGCGGCGGCTGGCAGAACAGCGGCAAGCTGTATCTGAGATGCGAAGGCTGCGGGAATACCGCGGTCATGGACATGGATGCGACGGTAAACGGGATCGTCCGTCAGTTCCGGGAACCATGAACAGCCCAGCTGCACCGCCTACACGCCCTCTGCGGAGGTCATGCGGCTGGACAATGCCATCAACCGGGGGGCTGGAGCAGCCAGCCTCGCCGGAAGCGGTGATGGCGCTGATCCTGCATGGTGCGGCAGCACGGTATGCCTGCTGCCCAGCGCCGTCTGCCGAATCTAATCGGTCTGAGCGCTTGACAGAGACGGATTGGAGACGCTTCCAACGAGCGGTTTCCCATATCACCATCTCACAGGATACCGAAGTAACTCTTATATTTACGGATAAAAAAAGCGACAGGAAAGGACGGATGATCCATGGAAGCGACAGCAGCTACCTTAGAGCGGCGGGTTCGGGTGATCCCCGCAACCAGAAAACCGGAAGAACTGCACAGACACCATGACGGAAAAATGCGCGTAGCGGCCTACTGCCGCGTCTCGACCGACAGTGAGGAACAGCTCAACAGCTATGAAGCCCAAAAGACTTATTACACCCAGAAGATCCAGGACAACCCGGATTGGGAGATGGCGGGCATTTACGCAGATGAGGGCATCTCAGGCACCAGCCTGAAAAAAGGGATGGAGTTCAATAAGACGATCACCGCCTGCAAGCGTGGCCGCATCGACTTCATCATCACGAAGTCCCTCTCCCTCTTTGCCCGGAACACGGTGGATTGCCTGGATACGGTGCGGCTCCTGAAAGCAAACGGCATTGGGGTGTACTTCGAGAAGGAAAACATCAACACTCTCACGGAATCCAGCGAATTTCTCATCACTCTGTTCAGCGGCTTCGCCCAGGCGGAATCCGAGTCTCTCAGCAAGAATGTCGCGTGGGGAAAGCAGAAGAGCGCGGAGGCGGGAAAGGTCACCTTCCAGTACAAGAAGATGCTGGGATACCGGAAGGGGCGGACGGACAGCCGGAGATCGTACCGGAGGAAGCGGAAATCATCCGCCGCATTTACCACAGGTATCTGGACGGCTGCACCCTGGGACAGATCAAGCGGGAGCTGGACGAGGACGGCGTTCCCACCGCACAGGGTGTGGAGCGCTGGTCTCCCTCCATCATCCATAACATCCTGACCAACGAAAAGTACATTGGGGATGCTCTGCTGCATAAAACCTATGTTACGGACTGCATCACCCAAAAGGTCAAAAAAAGAACCGTGGTGAACGCACGATGTACTATGTGGAGAACAGCCACCCAGCCATTGTCGCAAAGGGATCTGTTCAATCAGGTGCAGCAGGAGATGACGCGCCGGTCCAGCAAACGGAAGGTGCTGCAAAAGAGCGGCAAAAACGGAACTTGGGAAATACTCCGGCAAATACGCGCTGACGGAATTGCTGGTGTGCGGCGAGTGTGGCTCCCCCACAAGCGGGTCACATGGGCCAGAAATGGGCAAAAGCGCATCGTGTGGCGCTGCGTCTCCCCGGCTGGAGTTCGGTACAAAATACTGTCAGCACTCTCCGACACTGGATGAAGGCAAGCTGCACAGTGCCATCCTTGCGGCCATGAATGAGTACGCCGCCATCCGGCAGGAGGTCTGCCCCGATGTGCTGGCCATGGCGGAGGAAGCCAGGCAGGCGTTATCTCAGGCCGGTGCACGGCTGCTGCAGCTGAAGAAGCGTATGGATGAGGTGAGCTGGGAGCAAAGCGATGTGCTGAACCGGCTGCTCGTCAACATGGCCGATACCGAGCTGAATGCCAGAATGAAAGCGCTGACGGATGAGAAGGAATCCCTTAAGGCACAGATCGCAGACGCGCAGCAGGCAGAGGTCAATCTGGAGGAACAGGCTACCAGACGCCGGCAGATGTGGGACAGCATCACGGAATGCGCCGCAGGCTATACAGAATTTGACAATGAGCTCGTCCGGCAGGTCATCCAAAAGATCACAGTGGAGGACGCGGAAACCATCCGCATCCACTTCAGAGACTCAGACGAAGTGCTGGAACAGGAATTATAAAAAGAAATGGGGATGAAACCAATGGCAATTTTTCTCACAGGCGATACGCACGGCGACTTCAGCCGCCTCCGCCCGGAGGTCTTCCGGGAACAGGAACGCTTGACCAAAGAGGATTATGTGATCATCTGCGGGGACTTTGGCGGCATCTGGGATGGCAGCGACACTGAACAACAATGGCAGGACTGGCTGGCGGACAGGCCCTTTACCACCCTGTTTGCGGACGGTAATCACGAAAAACTATGACCTTCTGCGGAACTACCCGATGTGCGAATGGCACGGCGGGCTGGTGCAGCCGATCCGTCCCAGCGTCCTGCATCTGATGCGGGGCCAGCTTTATAACATCTGCGGAAAGCGGATATTTACCATGGGAGGCGCCAGCAGCCACGATATCCGGGACGGCATTCTGGAGTCGGACAATCCGAACTACGAGCGAAAGCTCCGGCAGCTCAACGCCGCGGGGGCTCTCTACCGCATCAACCACAGGTCTTGGTGGAAAGAGGAACTGCCCAGCGAGGATGAATACGAAACTGCAAGGAAAACGCTGAATCAGGCAGGGTGGGATGTAGATTACATCATTACCCATTGCTGCTCCAGCAGCGTCCAGGACACCTTCAGTAGAGGATTGTACCAGCGAGATGCGCTGACAGACTTCTTCGATGAGATTCGGGAACGCTGCAGATTCCAGTACTGGTTCTTCGGGCATTACCATGAAAACGTGGTGACATGGCCCAAATTGATTCTTATCTAAAATGCTTAGTATCTGAAAATGAGTTAAACTATTTGGATGACCTCTTAAATTTATATGATTTTATCCCCTAACGAAGCTTTGAAAACACTCCTTGAAGTTTATCACACACAACTGAATCATTGGTTTGCTGCATTGAACCATCATATAAACTCACAATATGATGACGATGGAAAAAGTGATTTATACTGGTGGCTATTTTCATGCTCAGAATAGCAAAGATTTTCTGGATATCATACACTGTGGAGCACATGGATGGAACGATATATAACTTCATCGCCAAAAACAACAATAAATTGTCTCTCGTTGCGCGAAAGAAATTATCACCCAGATATACAGAGGGCTATCCTATATTCACAGCAAGGGTTATCTACATCGGGACATAGGTATATGGCAATGGATACAACTTGACAGGAGAGCCAATATCAGATATACTACACTTAGCACTCTCGGTTTGTGAGTGCTAAACGATTCGAGACGATCCCTCTTATTTTTCAAAATGTATAAGTTATTTCTATATTTTAGGG
>VOFC01003677.1_pt1 | contig 16529 bp, 17 predicted proteins | sample 5384161 | NCBI WGS metagenome assembly VOFC01 (sample SAMN12384722, study PRJNA508395) | human gut metagenome | isolation source: healthy gut B | host: Homo sapiens | reverse complement strand
TTCAGTGCTCCGTCTGTCTCGTGGGCCAGTACGCGTTTTGCCAGTACTTTACCGAGCTGTACTCCTTCCTGGTCGAAGCTGTTTACGTTCCATACGAAGCCCTGGAACATGACTTTGTTTTCGAAGTGTGCAAGCAGTGCTCCCAGTGTTTCCGGGTTCAGCTGTTCACCAATGATGATGCTGGACGGGCGTCCGCCTTCGAAGTTTTTGTTGCGGTTTTCGTCTTCTTTTCCGCATGCAAATGCTACGATCTGAGCTGCCACGTTTGCACACAGTTTCTGCTGGCTTGTGCTGCCCTGGATCACTACGTCCGTGTTCATCTGGTTACTCTTGAAGCCTACGAACTGCAGTGGGATGATGTCTGTTCCCTGATGGAGCAGCTGGTAGAAGGAATGCTGTCCGTTTGTTCCCGGTTCACCAAAGATAACCGGTCCGGTTACATAGTCAAGTCTCTCACCGAAACGGTTCACCGACTTACCGTTGGACTCCATGTCAAGCTGCTGTAAATGTGCCGGGAAGCGGCTGAGTGCCTGGGAGTACGGAAGCACTGCCGTAGCCGGATAGCCCAGTACGTTGCGCTCGTAAACGCCGATCAGTGCATCGAGCATCTCCGGATTCTTTCTGATGTCTTTTTCTGTTCCGAGTCTGTCCTCTTCTGCTGCACCGTTTAAAAATCTTTCAAATACTTCCGGTCCGAATGCCAGGGATAATACGGCGCCGCCAACTGCGGAAGTGGAGGAGAAACGTCCTCCGATATAGTCATCCATAAAGAATGCCGCAAGATAATCATCACTCTTTTGCCAGCGGGGATGTCTCGCTGGTTACTGCGATCATATGCCTGGAAGCATCCAGTCCTGCGTTTTTAAGAGCATCTTTTACGAAGGATTCATTTGTCAGTGTTTCAAGAGTTGTACCTGATTTGGAAACCAGTACAAAAATGGAATGTGCTACGTCGATACCATACAGAACTGCTGCTGCATCATCCGGGTCTACATTGCTGATGAATTTTGCTTCCATCTTGAATGTGTTGTTTTTCTTTGCCCAGTTCTCCAGTGCAAGATACATTGCACGTGGTCCAAGGTCACTTCCGCCAATACCGATCTGAACTACAGTTGTAAACTTTTCACCTGCTGCATTTGTGATCTCTCCGGCATGTACCTTGTTTGCAAAATCTGCGATCTTCTGCTGCTGTTCTTTATAGAAATCGATGCCGGTTGCAGCTTCGATTCTGCGCGCCATGCTGGCGGAGTGGCCGATACCCTCTGCGTTGACGATGATATGATGCTTCTTGCCTTTTTTCCGGTTGTTGATGATATTGTCAATGAGCTTCTGCTCATCGTAATCGTATCGCTCGGGAAGAAGAATATCCTCTGCGCCGTTTGCGATACCGCACCACAGAGCGATATATCCGGCATTACGTCCCATAACCTCGATGATCGAGCATCTCTCATGGGAAGTGGAAGTATCTCTTACTTTATCAATGGCTTCCATTGCAGTGTTTACCGCGGTATCAAAACCGATGGTATATTCTGTGCAGGCGATATCCAGGTCGATGGTTCCCGGTACACCTACGGTGTTAATTCCAAGAGCTGCCAGTTTCTGCGCTCCTGCAAAAGATCCGTCTCCGCCGATAACTACCAGTCCGTCGATGCCGTGTTTTCTGCAGACATCTGCAGCACGTTTCTGGCCTTCCGGTGTACGCATCCAGCGGGCGGTATAAAGGATGGTACCTCCGCGCTCGATGGTGTCGGATACATCGCGGGCTGTCATGTCGATGATTTCTTCGTTCATCAGTCCGTCGTAGCCTTTCAGGATACCTTTCATCTGAACGCCCTTCTGCAGACCTCTTCTTACGGCTGCACGGATTGCTGCGTTCATACCTGGTGCATCACCACCGCTGGTAAGCACTCCGATTGTCTTTACCTTGTTAGTCGTTGCCATATGAATTCCTCCATCTCATCACACACATTAATAAACGAGTAGTTTTATTTATTAATCACACACAGTTTTATTTTAAAGCATTCAGGCCCTTTTTTCAATACTCTTTTCTACAACTTTCACGTTTCCGGTACCGAATTTTGCCTGAAGTGACGCCACCAGACGGGCATCTGCCTGCACATTGCGGCTCGGCGGCAGTTTTTTCATTGCCTTGATCGATTTGATGTAGAGAATCACGCTGTCCTTGCCGTCAGATTCATGCAGCATCTGGTACAGATCCGCCACTTCTCTCTCGTACGTTTCCTTGTCCGGGAACTGGATCCAGAGCTCTTTCGGGATGCCTGCAAACGGGAAAATTTTTCTCGCAGATCAGCTTGCTCGGCTTATCATCCTCCGCGGAAACACGGCCCTGGATGAAGACACGCGCATCGGTCTGCATCATCGCTGCGTTTTTCTCGTAATCGCGCGGGAATACAACGATTTCCATACTGCCGACGAGGTCCTCGAGTGTGAAAATGCCATTGTCTTGTTATTCTTTGTATATTTGATTTTTTTCCGTGATAATGCCGCCGACAATCTCTTTCGCGCCGTCGGTGACGGATGGGAAACCCGTCTCCTCATCCGGCTGGAAGTCTGTCGTTACCGCGGAAATATTCTTCCGCCAGCACTCCTCCTGCTCCTCGAGCGGATGACCGCTGACGTAGATGCCGAGCACCTCTTTTTCGAGCGCCAAAAGATCACTCTTTTCGTATTCTCCGACATCCGGGTACACCGTTTCATACGACCGTTTGGTCGTCTCATCTACAAAATCAAACAGACTCATCTGGCCGCTTAACGAATCTTTTTTTCTCGCGCGCCACATCATCGAGCACATTGGCGTAGACGAACATGAGCTGCTTTCTCGTCACGCCGAAGCAGTCGAATGCGCCCGCCTTGATAAAGTTCTCGACGGTCCGCTTGTTGACTTCTTTTTCCGCTCAGGCGCTCCGCGAAATCCTTTAACGAGCGGAACGGTCCGTTTGCACTCCGCTCCTCCACGATCGCTTCCATCACCGGCTTTCCGATTCCTTTGACCGCCGCCATGCCATAGCGGATCGCCTGGCCGTCCACCGTGAATTTTCCTTCGCTTCGGTTGATGTCCGGCGGCAGAATGGAAATACCCATCTGGCGGGAACTCAAGATATACTCTGCGACTTTTCCCGGGTTATCGATGCAGGAGGTCATCAGAGCCGCCATGAACTCAACCGGGTAATAGTATTTCGGCCATGCAGTCTGGTACGATACGAACGCGTACGCCGCCGCATGGGATTTGTTGAAGGCGTATTTCGCGAAGTCGATCATCTCGTCGTAGATCTTGTTCGCTGTCTTCTCATCAATGCCATTTTTGATACAGCCCGGCACGCCCTCGGCCTCGTTTCCATAAACGAAATTCTGGCGCTCTTTTTCCATGACGGATGCCTTTTTTCTTCGACATCGCACGGCGCACCAGATCGGCCCGTCCAAGCGAATAGCCCGCCAGTGCCTGTACGATCTGCATAACCTGTTCCTGCTAGACGATACAGCCGTACGTCGGCTCCAGAATCGGTTTTAAGAGCGGTGTATCGTACGTAACGGATTCCGGGTTGTTTTTTCCTTTGATGTACTGTGGAATAAAATCCATCGGGCCCGGCCGGTACAGGAAATTCCGGCGATGATATCCTCGAGGCTCTGCGGTTTTAACTCCTTCATGAAGTTTTTCATTCCCGCACTCTCGAGCTGGAACACACCGACCGTTTTCGATGCGCCGATCATGCCGAGCACTTTCGGATCGTTGTAATCGATGTGAAGCAGATCAATTTTCTTATTGCTGTAACGCTCTGCGAGCTTTGTCGCATTCTGAATGACGGTCAGGGTCCGAAGTCCTAAGAAGTCCATTTTCAGAAGTCCCAGTTCCTCGAGCGTCGTCATCGTGAACTGCGTGACAATCGTTCCGTCGCTTCCTCGCGAGAGCGGCACAAATTCCACCAGCGGACGCGAGCCGATGACAACACCGGCGGCGTGCATCGACGTGTGGCGCGGCAGACCTTCAAGTCTCCGTGACATGTCGATCAGATGTGCAACCTCTTCATTGCCCTGGTACAGCTCCCGCAGCTCGTGGTTCATCTGCAGTGCCTTGTCGATCGTGATATTCAGCTCATTCGGAATCATCTTCGCAATCGAATCGACCTGTGCATACGGCATATCCAGCACACGGCCGACATCGCGGATGACACCGCGCGCCGCCAGTGTACCGAATGTGACGATCTGTACAACGCGGTCCTTGCCGTATTTTCTCGTTACATAGTCGATGACCTCCGGGCGGCGTTCGAAGCAGAAATCCACGTCGATATCAGGCATGGTAACTCGTTCCGGGTTCAGGAAACGCTCGAACAGGAGCTGGTACCGCATCGGATCCAGCTGTGTGATGCCAAGGGTGTAGGAAACAATACTTCCGGCCGCCGATCCTCGTCCCGGTCCGACCATGATGTCGTGGTCGCGCGCAAATTTGATGAAATCCCACACGATCAGGAAGTAATCGACGTAACCCATCGTTTTGATCGTATCAAGCTCGTATTTCAGCCGCGCTTTCAGTTCATCCGTCGCCGGGTGATACCGTTCCTCGAGGCCGTCGTAGCAGAGCTTATTTAAGTATTCCCAGGAAGTGTATCCTTCCGGCACATCGAATTTCGGAAGTTTTGTGACACCAAATTCGATCTCCACATTACACCGGTCTGCAATTTTCTGTGTATTTTCGATTGCCTGCGGTGCATACGGGAAGAGCGATGCCATCTCCGCCTCGGATTTCACGAAATACTGGCCGCCCTCGTAGCGCATGCGGTCCTCATCCGTGATCTTCTTTCCGGTCTGCAGGCACAGAAGAATATCGTGGGAATCCGCATCTTCTGCATACGTATAGTGAATATCATTCGTCGCCACCAGCTCGATGCCGGTTTCTGCCGAGAGGCGCATCAGCTGCTGATTGACCATCCGCTGCTCCGAGATGCCGTGATCCTGCAGTTCCAGGAAGAAATTGCCTTTTCCGAAAATCTTCTCATACCGCAGCAGTGCGGCCTCTTTTCCCATCTCGTACTGGTTCCGCACCATCGCACGCGCCACCTCACCTGCAAGGCAGGCGGAAAGCGCGATAATGCCCTCGTGATACTTTTCCAGAATCTCCATGTCGACACGCGGCTTATAGTAAAATCCATCAATAAAGCCCGCCGAAACAATCTTCATCAGATTGGCGTAGCCCTGATTATTTTCCGCCAGCAGAACCAGATGGTAGTATCGGTCCTCTCCGCGGCTGGTTTCGCGGTCGAAACGGGAACCCGGCGCCACGTAAACCTCACAGCCGAGGATCGGCTTGATGCCCTGCGCGCGGGCTTCTTTATAAAAATCGATACAGCCGAACATGACGCCGTGATCGGTGATCGCGGCGCTGTTCATGCCAAGCTCCTTGACTCTGGCAACGTACTCTTTTTGATCTTGTTCGATCCGTCCAGAAGGCTGTATTCGGTATGTACATGTAAATGCGTAAAACTCATCGTTTTCTCCTCTATTTTCCAAAGGCATGTTCCGTTGTCTCCAAGATCGTCTGCACCAGGCTGTCCGGCTCGATCGGCTTGGTCAGATGGCTGTTCATGCCCGCTGCGCGGCATCCCTCTTTGCTCTCTTCGGAGGACTGCGCCGTCATCGGGATGATCGGGACTTGTTTTGCTTCCGGAAGCTCCATGGTGCGGATCTGCCGCGCTGCCTCAAGACCGCCCATCACAGGCATCATCAGATCCATTAAAATCACATCAAATTTCTGCGGATTCGCCGCATACTTTTCGACCGCCTCGCGGCCGTTCCATGCCTCTTCCACCGTCGCACCGTGATCGGTCAGGTAAAACTCGGCGATTTCCATGTTGATCTCATTATCCTCGACAAGCAGAACGTGGAAGCGGACAAGCTCTTTTCCTGCGATCCGTGTCTTTACTTCCTGAATCCGCTGTCCCTCGCAGTCAATGTAAAACGGAAGCCGGAATACATACGTCGTTCCGACGCCCTGCTGGCTCGTTACCTCGATCGTGCCCTGCATTTTTTTCGATCAGTTCTTTGACGATCGACATGCCAAGGCCCGTTCCCTTGTACTGCGTTCTCGCACCGGACTTCTCCTGTGTGAACGGATGGAACAGCTCTTTTTTCGATAAATTCGCTGCTCATTCCGATGCCGCTGTCCGTGATGCGGAACTCGTAGACGACCCGGGTTCCGTCGCAGGAGACTTCGCCCGCATACGTATCGATCATTCCACCCGGCTTGTTGTACTTGATTGCATTGCTGAAGAGATTCAGCATAATCTGCCGCAGGCGCAGCGGACTGCCGATCAGTCTCGTGTGCGTCAGCTCACCGCGGTGCGTACAGTGGGTAATGCCCATCTCCGTAATCTGCGCATTGACAAGGGATGCCACATCATCCATCAGATGCGTCAGGTCAAAAGAAGCGCTCTCGATCGTCTCTTTTCCGGACTCCAGCTTATTCATATCGAGCACATCGTTGACGAGTGCCAGCAGATGGCTTGCGGAAAGATTGATCTTATCGAGGCAGTCGTCCACTTTTGCCTCATCCTGCCGGTTTTTGCGGATGATATCCAGCATGCCCATAATGCCATTGATCGGCGTGCGCACATCGTGGCTCATGCGGTTCATAAATTCTGTTTTTGCACGACTTGCACTGTCTGCAGCTCTAAAGGCATCCTGAAGCTGTATCTTCTCCCTCTCTTCCCGGCTGTGGAACTCTGACGTATCACGGAAAAGGATCATGCCGTGTACCACAACGCTCTCCCGCTTTGTCTTTCGGTCGTAGACGGTATCCTGTGACATAAGAACCGTCTTCTGCAACCATATTCTTCTGCCGGACTCATCTGTTTCCTGATACTCCACGACTACCTGCTTATCTCCGTTTTCAAAGCGCTGCAGCAGTTTCTTCGAGGAATCCACAATGCGGTATGATTCCAATGTCTCCTCCGCGACAAACGCACTGCATTCCCCGCAGTATTTCTCGTAGGAACACGGCAGATCTATATTGAGGTCAAATTTCTTCTGCCCGCTGTGGTAAAAATCTGCTCCATCGAATCATTCGTCAGATCAACGGCGAACACGGCCTCGGCCGTCTCGAGAAGTGCCTCGGCGTAGTGGCTGTTTTCAATGATCGACTGTTTCATCTGTTCATAGTATTGGTCGAGCTGTTCTTTTTCATTCCGAGCAGCTTCCTCATCGAAGCGGAACCGCTCAAAGCCCATCAGAAAATGGTGCAGTCCGCCGTCCTCGGCCGCGTCGTAGAACAGAATAGTGACTTTTCCCCGGCAGAGCGCTTCCCCTTCGCTGCCCTCCCGATACTCGCACAGAATTTCTACGCTCTCTTCTCCCTTCTGATAGCACTCCTTCAGATGGGTAAGATCCAGCATTCTACGCATTTCCTTTCTCTTTTCCTCATCCGTGATTCCCTGCACAATATGCTCGGCCGCACCGGTATAGCTGCCGTCCTCGGCAAGGAAAAAGCCCGAAACGGCGCGCAGAATCCGGTACTGGTCCTGTCTTGCATTGCAGTAAATACAGTTGGAAAAAATGATATCCCTTTTTCTTTACGACGTCCAGCGCTTCCAGGCTGATCTTCCGCTCTGCGGCGGCTTCTTCCATCTTCGCGCGGTTTTTGTCGATATACATGTTCTGGTCCGCATGGCGGAACAGTTCCCGGATATCACAGTCTTCAAATTCCGTGGACAGTGCATAGCCTCCGGCGTAGCTGATCGGCATCTCCGGGTGCTGGCGGGAATATTCTGCCGTCTGCGTGCGGATGTGATTCATGCACGCTTCCACTTCTTCGCGGTTCAGTCCGCGCAGAATGGCAAGAAACTCATCTCCGCCGTTTCTTCCGACGAAATACTCCTCCGGGACTGCTTTTCGAAGCTGAACGGCAAAGGAACGGATATATTCGTCTCCCTTGTCGTGACCCAGACTGTTGTTGATCGTGCGCAGATTGTTGAGGTCAAACACGCAGACCGCATACACGCCGGAAATTTCTTCTCCTCCGTCGCTTCCCTCCAGAATCTCTTCGCATTTATTTTTATTTGGCAGGCCCGTCGCCTCATCGAGATAGACTTTCTTCTGCAGAATACGGTTCATCGCCGCATAGCGGACGGCCTTGATCAGCTCCATTCCGATGACAAACACCAGACCGATGATATCTCCTACTACCACCTGCTCCAGCTTCTTCAGCGAATACGCCATTCTCTGCGAATACGCTTCCGCAAGGCCCGTCGCCTCGTCACAGATTTTGAAAAAAGGTCTCACTCTTTTCGATAATCGCGGTATTCTCATATCCTTTTTTACGCACCAGCAGAATCTCTGCCTTCAGCTCTTCAAAATACGATGCCAGCTCAGTCATCTTATCCTGAAAATCCCGGTCGTCCAGGCGCACCAGATCCAGCTCGCTGCTTCCGTTCCGCAGACCGTCGATATAAGCGTTGATGTCTGCAATCATCGTATCCTGCGGTTCTCCCGCATCCTCCAGCTTGATAATCCGCTGCGTTTTTCCGCGTACCAGACCGGCATAGTTGACAACGCGGGCCGTTCCTGTATTTTCTCGACCATCGACATAATGCAGAAAAACAGAATAATCAGAATGATCGTCAAAACCGTCATTGCGGTTTTTGAAATAAAGGATGTTTTTTTCTTACTTTTCTTTTTTCTTCATCGCTCTCCATCAGATCCTGTGTCATTTTTTGTCATATAGATCATATTATAAGCGCAATCCTCTCTTCGCGCAACCGCAAACCGGGCGCAGAAAAAATTTCAAAATTTTATCTGCTGTCTGACACAAAAAACGGACACCGGAGAGGATGTGCTTCCTGTCCAGTGCCCGATCTTTTCTTATTTTGCTTTTTCTGCCGTCCAGATTTTACCGTCGCGGATGACAACCTGTTTTTCTTTCATCAGATGGCCGACCGCGCGCTTAAATGCTGCTTTGCTGAGGCCAAATTCTCTCTGAATCACTTCCGGTGATGCTTTGCTGATCTCGTAGATTCTTCCCTTTACGATCGTACGGAGAGGGAAACCAGTTGCGCAGAACGGTCGCTCTTGTCGATGTAGAGGGAACCAGAACCTCATCACCTGGATGGCGGCGGGTCTGCTGTTTAAACGGAAGAAACAGATCTTTTCCAGACCCCAGTCCAGAAAATGCTCCGATCTTTCCGGTAGCAGCTACGTTTAAGACAGCCAGCTCTCCAAGCACCAGCTTCGGCTCTCTGGTTGTCGCAATCAGACGGTCGCTGGAATCGCGGTACAGAAATACTTCCAGCTCATCTCCCTCTTTTGTTCCTTCCGGCACCTGTTTGATCGGCAGAAGAACGCGTTCCTTCTCGCCTGCTTCCCGGGTCTCCCCAAGATAAATACCGAATTCTACTTTCTTTACTACTACCAGCCTTTGCTTTCTTCCTATATTTAACATTTGACTTCCTTTCTTACTTACTGCTCGCCGAGAGCCTTCATGCTCATCTCCTCGAGCAGGTCGCTCTTGATGTGGTACAGCTTGTCGGACAGATCCACGTAAACCTCATGCGGATTGACCAGACGTTTGGACTCCTCCCAGAGGGTATCTTTCTCTCTGGTGCAGATGTCGCGGATCTCCATGACGGATGGAGAAGTGTAGACGCATGCGCCCTTCTGGAAAATCGGAACGAGGAGCTCGCGTAAGGTGTAGGTTCCGCCTTTGATCCTCGTCTTTTTCCAGGTCTCGATCGGGTCGAAGATGATCATATCTTTGCTCTCGTCGAAGGTCTCGCCCGCAAGACAGATCAGGTCTGCACGGATCTTTCCGGTTTCTTTATCATAAATACGATAAATCGTCTTATTGCCCGGGTTTGTTACTTTCTCAGAGTTCTCGGACAGCTTGATCTTCGGTGTGAATTCTGCATCATCTTTATCTTTTGCTGCTGCCAGCTTGTAAACGCCGCCGAATGCCGGCCAGTCACCGGATGTGATCAGGTTGGTGCCGACGCCCCAGGAATTGATCTTCGCACCCTGGGTTTTCAGGCTGTCGATCAGGTACTCATCGAGATCACTGGATGCGGAAATGATGGCATCGCCGAAACCTTCTGCCTCGAGCATCTGATATGCTTTTTTTCGACAGGTAAGCCAGGTCACCGCTGTCGATGCGGATGCCGTAGCCCTTCATCGGTAAAGCCCTCTGCTCTCATCTCTTTGAAGACGCGGATCGCATTCGGAACACCGGATTCGAGAACATCGTAGGTGTCTACGAGAAGAATGCAGGCTTCCGGATACATTTTCGCATACGTTTTGAATGCGGTGTACTCATCCGGGAAGCTCATGATCCAGCTGTGGGCATGGGTTCCTTTTACCGGAACATCGAACATCTGGCCGCAGAGAACATTGGAGGTACCGATACAGCCGGCGATCATGGCAGCACGCGCGCCGTAGATACCGGCATCCGGTCCCTGTGCACGGCGGAGTCCAAACTCCATGATGCCGTCGCCCTTTGCCGCGTAAACAACGCGGGATGCTTTCGTCGCGATCAGGCTCTGATGGTTGATCATGTTCAGAATCGCGGTCTCTACAAGCTGTGCCTCCATGATCGGAGCGACAACTTTTAAGAGCGGTTCTCTTGGGAATACGACGGTTCCTTCCGGGATCGCATAGATATCTCCGGTGAAATGGAAGCCTCTTAAATACTCCAGGAAATCATCGTTGAAAATATGGAGGGAACGGAGATAGTCGATGTCATCCGGTGAAAAGTGAAGATCGCGGACATACTCGATTACCTGCTCAAGTCCTGCACATACGGCGTATGCGCCGCCGCATGGATTCTTTCTGTAAAATGCATCAAATACCACGATCTGATCGGACGGGTTCTCGTAGTAGCCCTGCATCATGGTAAGTTCATATAAATCGGTTAACAGTGTAAGGTTCTGCGCTCTCATGGCAAATTCCCCTTTCCTCATTGTGTTTATTACGTTCGTATCGTATCTTATTCTTTCCGATTGTACCACAATCATTGAAATTCCACAACTACGTATGGCTGTCCTTTTTCATCGTTCAGCGAGATAAAACAGCCGTTTTCCGTCTCGGCGCGCAGCGGATGCAGGACATCGCCGAGGTGCGCCTGCTGTTTGTATTCGGCGCGCATCCGGCGCACGGTGAAGTTCTTCGGAAGGCATTCACCGGCAAGGGAAATGAACTGTGCGTTATTGACGTGGTGGTTCGTATCGAGGTTGTGCGGCCGCACCGGGAACGGTTCGCCGATGAAATCTGCTTCCGGCATTTTCACTTTGCGCTCGCCGAAATCCTCGTCGATCGGACCGTCAATGCCGTAGGCGTCTGTCGTCTCTTTCGGTGCGCGGACGGATGACCCGTTTCCATATTGACGTAAGACCAGATGGAGTTGGCACAGGCGAGCATTTCGCCGTCTTCTGTTTCCATCGTAAAGTTACGCATGCCAAGAAATCCTTTGAAGCCGCTCGCCCATGTAGTGATTTTTTTTACCGCTTCACCGAGGGATGGATAGCGGCGCACATGAATCTGCCACGCGGACAGCACCCAGGCGCAGCCTCGTTTTTGAGCTCCGCAACGCCCTCGCCGATCGCTTCCGACTGGAAGGTACTGCAGTCCTGAAAGTAATTGATCAGCCCCGGCAGGGTGAGATTTCCGTCCTCACCGATTTCGCTGTAGCGGATTCTGCTCGTAAAGGAATACTTCATCGTTTCGTTCCTCCTGCTGTATTTTTTAATCTTTGACCGAAAATGTTTTGTCAAGCGGATGTTCGCCAAAGTTTCGAGCAAACACAGACTTTGGCTCATTGCCTGCACAAAATCGAAAAAGGCCTCAGGTACGAGACCTGAGACCTTTCAATGAGCTGGGCTACCTGGATTCGAACCAGGAACTGACGGAGTCAGAGTCCGTTGCCTTACCGTTTGGCGATAGCCCATTGCCTTGCGACAAAATGTATAATACACTATCGCAAGAGAAAAGTCAACACCTTTTTGAAATTTTTTATTTTTTTCAAAAACTGACTTTTTGGAACATTTTGGAAGGGATTTGACGGCTCAACCCGGCCGTTGTCACTCCCGCCACGTATTTTTTGTCGATGTTGACGACGCATTCATACTTCTCATCCATTTCCTTCATCAGCGCCCCGATCTGCCCGATCACGCGATCACAGTCTTTCTTCTTATAAGAATACGGGATTTCAAGATCAAAAATCAGCTTCTTTTTCTCCGCCCCGTTGATCATACGGAAATCGTGGAAGGAAAGCTCCGGATCGAGAATGGAAATTACGTTTCTTACCTTCTCCTTTGTCGCAAGAACCGTCGCATCGTGGATCTCCACCGGATCCATGTGGATGACCAGCAGAATCCCCAATTTTTTGCCGACCTCATGTTCAATGCGGTCGATAATATCATGCGATACCTCGATATCGACATCTCGCGGCACCTCCGCATGGATCGATGCCATACTTCTGCCAGGCCCGTAGTTGTGGACAATCAGATCATGGGTTCCTACAATTCCTTCATAGGAAGCAACCTCTTTCATGATCCGTGCATACAGATCCGGATCCGCGCCCTGCCCGATCAGCGGTTCCAATGTATCTTTTGCAATGGAAATACCGGACCACATAACGAGTACCGCCACAACAAGTCCTGCGATTGCGTCGATATTAACCGAAAGGAAATGGCAGATCAATGTAGAAGCGATCGTTGCGCTCGTCGTGATCACGTCGCCCATGGAATCCGCCGACGTTGCCAGCATCACCTTCGACTGAATGCGGTTTCCCAGTTTTCGGTTGAAAAGCGCCATCCACAGCTTTACACCAACCGAGAGCACCAGAATCAAAAACGGAACCATCTGAAATGTGATCTCTTCCGGATTGCGGATTTTCTCCAGGGAGCTCTTTAAAAACGTAAAGCCGACTTCAATAACCAGAAACGAAACGATCAGCGCTGCAATATACTCGATCCGCCCATGCCCGAACGGATGCTCTTTGTCGGCCGGTTTGTTTGCCATCTTGACACCGACGAAGCTGATCACAGACGATGCCGCGTCCGAGAGGTTGTTGAATGCATCCGCCATAATCGCCAGAGAGTTCATTCCGGCACCGATCAGCAGCTTTGCCGTAAACAGCAGAATGTTGCAGCAGATTCCCACGATGCTTGACAAAATGCCGTAGCTCGTGCGCACATCCGCGTTGTCGGTTTTCTCATACTCTTTTACAAAACGTCTTACCAGAAAATCTGTCATGGGTTCCCCTTCTTTCCACCCTATATTAAAAAAAGGCCTCACGCATTGCCGCGGAGCCTTTACGTTTTCCCTGTCCTTTCTATAGTAGGCAGTGTTGAAAAAAAGTCAAGCCTAACATATTTTCGGAGATTCTATCGACAGAGAGAAAAAGCAACGCAGACTCTTCTGCGCCGCAGCATTTTATCAATTGAATCGAATGAGAGTTTTTCTTTTTCCTGCCTTTCGAAATAGCGTTACCCCCACCGGTACCCTAACGGAATAGCTACTATTTTACTTTATAAATTTTAGCCATATCCTGCACATACAGCGGATAGAACCGATAGCCCGCAAAATCGCTCCGAAGTGCAACCTCGCATGCCATATCCTCGATATACAGGTTTGCCGCATCGTCACAGAGCAGTGTTTCCATTTTTTTGTAAAGCTCAACCTGCTCCTCTTCATCCGTACTGGTCTTAACCTGCTGATACAGTTTATCATACTCTTCGTTGCTGTAGTTGATAAAGTTCTTGGATGATGTTGAGGTAAACCGTTCCAGCAACGCGCGTCCGGTCAGATATGCCGCATCAACGCCGACAACCGTGGACTGGAACTTCCGGTCTGCATATACATCCGACAGCCAGCTGTCCCACTCGATCTGCTGAATTTTGGCAGTAACACCGATCGCTTTAAGCTGCTCTACAAGAACCTGGGCTGTATCGATATGCTGCTGATAATTGTTCGGCACTGTAATCGTAAGCTCAAATCCATCTGGGTATCCGGCTTCTTTTAACAGTTCTTTTGCCTTCTCAATATCCTGATTATATCGCTCTGACAGTTCCGGCACATAATATTTTCCAAATGCCGGGAACATGCTGCTTCCGATGATCGTTCCTTTTCCGTCCGCAATCATATCCAGCACTTCCTGACGGTTTGCTGCATAGCAGAGCGCCTGGCGCACCTTCACATTGTTGAGCGGTTCCACGGCATTGTTCAGATACAGCGCCTGTACTAGGTTCATACCGCCGTCATAAATCGTAAAATCGGAATCTTCGGCAAGCTGCGCTGTCTGTGTGGAACTGAGACGTGCATACATGTCCAGTGTTCCGGATTTTAGGTTTGTTACGACTGCATTGCTGTCCTTGACAATTCGAAATGTTACCTTGTCCAGATACGCCTGATTTTCCGTATCCCAGTAATCGCTGAATTTTTCAAGGACAATGTTTTCCTGCGGGGACCGTGATACATAGTGGAACGGGCCTGTTCCGACCGGATCTGCTTCCAGATCTTCCACATGCTCAGGTACAATCGCCACAGAAACTCGGTGTCTGGCCTCTTTTAAATAGATGTCGATCGTGCTCTCGTCCGGAATTTCAACCTTGTCTACATTGGAAAATGCCTCTACCAGAGGCGTTCCGTCTCCGTTGATACCCGCACAGCGTTCGATTGAATATTTTACATCCTCTGCAGTGACGGTCGTTCCATCGTGGAATTTGACACCATTCCGGAGCTTGAAGGTATAAACCTTTCCATCCTCCGAGATCGAATGACTCTCTGCCACCGCATCGTTCAGATTTCCTTCTTCATCGGGCTTTACAAGGCCCTCATAAATATTGAATAGGATTTCTTGTGAGTGCTAATTATTTTGTGAAGAATTTTGTGAAGCCTTGATTTTACGGGCTTCACAGGGATTTTTCACTTGCTTTCGCACTCTATTTTCTTGATTTGACCACATTTTTACCACAAATTCTTTGGAAAAATATATTCGTCTAATTTTCTTACCACATTTTACGACAACGACTTCTGGTTTATACCACAGCAGGTACAGTTTTCGGCAGGTTCATTTTAGACATCTCGTTCTCCACGTGAGACTTTTTTGCAATATGATTGTAGACATTCATTGTGATCTGTGCATCCGAATGTTCCGCTCCGCTACGGTCGGTGCTAAACGGATGTCACATCCAGCACCCCATCACATAATGCATAACTTTAGGATTGACATTATTCTCACCCAGTCTGCTACATCCCGTATGACGGAGGGTATGCGATGAAATAGGAGGCATCAGCTCCGGCTCTCGCTTCTCTTCTTCTGCCAGTTTGCTTTCTTTCTTATTATAGGCATTGACAATATTTTTCAGAAAGCTGTTCACTCCCGCCGGCATAATCGGACGTCCATGCTTTGTATTGAAGATGAATCCACTACGTCCACCGATCTCCACATTACTCTGTAAACCAAGCATCAGGTTCAGCTCTCTCTGTTTACGGAACGCGTCATATACCATCTGTGTCATAGGAATATCTCTGATTCCTGCATCCCACCTACATGGATGCCATGTTTATCAACAACAGATAATGTTGCTTTTCCTCCAGAGCCAAAAATATTTTTTATCAGTGATTCTTTATATTCTTTATCTGTTTGCAACGGTAAATCAAATATATAACGAATTGCTTCAAGCACAGACGACTTTCCACTTCCGCGAATTCCAATTAACGAATTAAGCTCTGATGAAAATCTAATAGTCTGACCATCAAATTTTCCGCCTTGAAAACTTATAGATTCAATATACCCATGTCTTCTTTCCGGTAATGATTCAGCAACTCTACTTTTATAGTCCTGTAATGCAAATTTAATCGCCGCATATGAATATTCTCCGATTTTTTAAATATGTTTGTTTATCGCCTTTTCAATATCTTTCAATGATTTAGGATCCGATCCCTCTATAAGAGCTGGAATATATCCAAAACAACGATTAAATTTATTTATATTATCCCTTGTCCTCGATTTTTGTATTCCTAAAACTCGTTTTCTAAACGGAGCAAGTCCTGAGCGATTCTAAAAGACCGCCTCCACATTCGTTAAACAAACCACTGCCTTGATCAACATGGGCAAATATTACAAAATAATCTTTTCCATACTCTTCCAGTTTTTCCAATGTGCTTTTTAAATCATAAGTACATTTAGTATTTCTATTTTCAGGATTAGATATTGTTGCAAATGCGGCTGTTAAAAATGTTTGAATGTGATTATTACCATTCTCCAGCCATTCGTCAGGATTAAAAACAATAAGTGTATGTATACCATTAGCTCCCTTTTAACAGTCAATTCCACACCAGGTAATATAAATATTTTTTTCTTTGCTTGCTGCCCTTTTTAAGGCTTTATATTCATCTTTGTCAAATTTATTATGATTGGTAATAACTCCAACAGAAATATTAGCTTGTTTCAATGCCGAAATATATGATTTCACAAAATCATTTGGTTCACCACTATATGAAAATTCTTTATCTTTTGTGTATGCAGATGA
>VOFC01001640.1_pt1 | contig 16536 bp, 24 predicted proteins | sample 5384161 | NCBI WGS metagenome assembly VOFC01 (sample SAMN12384722, study PRJNA508395) | human gut metagenome | isolation source: healthy gut B | host: Homo sapiens | reverse complement strand
CGTATCTCACGGGCACGATGTATTATAAAGGATGTCGAGCGATTTGTCAACCGGAAACTTTCACTTTTTAGAAATTTCTCTATGTTTTTTCGCTCACCGGTGCATACTAGCAGCGGGTGATAAGAAAAATGACACTTCTGTATTTTTGTCTGATTGTGCTTGCGGGCGGGACAGTCTATGTCTGTATTGAATTTCTATGGCGCGGACGTTCACATTGGAGCATGTTTCTGGACAGCGGACTCTGCGCAGCGCTCATCGGCATGCTCAACGAGTGGGCGCCGGGGCTGCCGCTGAGCGCGCAGGCGCTTCTGGTGCCTGTGTCATATCGGGCTCAGAACTTGTGTTCGGCTTCCTGTTCAACCGTGCCTATACCGTCTGGGACTATCGTGGCCTGCCGCACAGCTTTCGCGGGCAGATTTGTCCGCAGTATTTCTGCGCGTGGCTGTTCATTGCGCTGCTGGCGGTATTTCTGGACGATGGGCTTCGGGTTCTGGCTCTCGGCGAGCCGCTGCCGCAGTACCGCTTATTCTAATTCGCCCAACACCCCGTCCCGGTAGAGTTCCGTCACACGCACGGCGCGGATCTCATTGTGCAGATCCGCCGCCTGTACATAGACCTTGACGTAATTCATGGCGTGACCGGCGTACAGGCCGTTTCTTCCTGCTCAAACAGAACCTGCTGCGTCGTGCCGAGCATGGAGGTATGATACTGTGCTTCCAGTTCTGCTGCGGCAGACGCTGCCTCTGCTGCGCGGCGCTCTTTGACGGCGTTCGGGATCTGGCCGGGCATGTCCGCCGCAGGCGTACCCTTGCGGCAGGGAGTAGGGGAAGATGTGGAACATGGAAAGCCCGCAGGTCTTCAAAAACGCCAGAGACTCGGAGAATTCCTCTTCTGTCTCGCCGGGGAAGCCGACGATCAGGTCGGTCGTGACGGCACAGCCGGGAAATACTGCCGCAGCAGACGGACACTTTCGAGATACCGGGCCGTATCGTATTTGCGGTGCATCCGCTTCAGGACGGTATCCGAGCCTGATTGCAGACTCAGGTGGAACTGCGGGCAGAGATTTGGATACCCGGAAAGCGCCTTACAGAATGCCTCGTCAATCGTGCGCGGCTCCAGAGAGCCGAGACGAATGCGTACGCCCGGCACAGCCTCGCACAGCGCTGCCAGAAGCTGCCGCAGGCAGCTTCCGTCCTTCCATTCCCAGCCCCAGGACGAGATCTCAATGCCGTTGATGACGATCTCCCGGTAGCCCTCAGCGGCAAGGCCCGTTGCCTGCGCCACAGCCGCCTCCAGCGGCATGGAACGCACCCGGCCGCGTGCATAGGGAATGATGCAGTAGGTACAGAAATTGTTGCAGCCGTCTTCGACTTTCAGAAGCGCTCTTGTCCGCGCGGCAAGTCCGCCCGCGGGCAGAATTTCAAACGCGCGGGGGCCGCCTGCGTCGTCCACGCAGTCCCATTTCTGCCGCGTCTGCGCGGCATCGATCATATGCCGGACGAAAGCCTCCCGTCCATCTGTGCCGATCAACACATCCACGTCAAGCTTTCGGATCTCGTCCGGGCTGCTCTGCGCATAGCAGCCGCACACACCGACCACGGCCTGCGGGTTCAGCTTGCGCACGCGCCGGATGGCGTTGCGGGATTTTTTATCGGACACGGCCGTGACGGTGCAGGTGTTGATGATGTAGCCGTCGCAGATCTCGTCAAAGCTGCCGAGCGTATGGCCGCTCTGCACAAGCAGCTGCTCCATGGCCTGCGTTTCGTATTGATTGACCTTACAGCCGAGCGTATAGCATGCAAATTTCATAAAACCACCAAAATCAGAGATTATGCACAAAAAAGGTTTGTATTTTTTGTGGATAGTATAAAATACCGTTTTCGTTTATACTGGATAGTAGCAAATTTGATAGCAGCACTTCTCTTGTTTTCCCAGCAGATGCGTACTGAGCCCAGCGTTATTATACCGGATGCTGTTCCGATTGTACAGTCCATTGCAGGAGGATTTTCCGTGAGAGAATTTACCGTCATGTTCCATTCCGTGAATGAGATCGCGCAGTTTGCCACGATTGCGAACCGCCAGCCTTTCCCGGTTCATTTCAATTACAAGGATTCACGGCTCGACGCAAAATCGATTCTGAGTCTCTGTGCGCTCCCGCTGCAGACACCCGTTTCCGTCGAACTGCCGGATCGCGCGGCGGACGGCTCCTTCCTTTCGGACATTGCGCAGTTCCTCTGTGACCCGGACGCATAAACAAAGTGATATCGCACCCTTTCGTTTCATATGCTTGTACAAATGAAACGGAAGGGTGTTTTTCTATGGAAAAGAAGCTGTTTTGCCTTGTGCTTGCGTTCGTTTTCGTGGTGGGACTCGGCCTGACGGCCCGGGCAGAGGATCTGGCGCTGCCTGCGCCGTCGTGTATTCTGATGGAAAAGGACACGGGGCAGATCCTCTATGAATCCAACGCACATGAAAAACTCCGCCCGGCCAGCGTCACAAAGATTATGACGCTGCTGCTGGTGATGGAAGCGCTGGACAACGGCTCCATCGGCTGGGACGACACCGTCACGACCTCCGCCGCAGCTGCCGCAAAGGGCGGCAGCCAGATCTATCTCGAGGAGAACGAGCAGCTGCCGCTTCGGGAGATGCTTAAATCTGTCGTTGTCTCGTCGGCAAACGACTGCGCTTGCGCGCTGGCCGAGCATGTGGCAGGGAGCGAGGCAGCTTTCGTTTCCCGCATGAACGACCGTGCAGCAGAACTCGGCATGACGGATACGCATTTTGTCAACTGCACCGGACTGGACGACGGGCCGGACGCGGACACGCATCTGACAACGGCCTATGACATTGCGCTCATGTCCTGCGAACTGCTGAAGCATGACGAGATCAAGGAGTATACGACCATCTGGATGGACACCGTCCGCGACGGGCAGTTCGGCCTGTCCAATACGAATAAGCTCATCCGCTTCTACGACGGCGCGACCGGCCTGAAGACCGGCTATACCTCCGCCGCCGGGTATTGTCTGTCGGCCTCTGCTGAGCGTGGGGGGGAATGGAACTGGTCGCAGTCGTGCTGCACTGCAAAACCTCAGTTGACCGGTTTGAATCGGCCAAGGCGCTGCTCAACTACGGTTTTTCCAACTATGCCCTTGTTACGCCGCAGCCGGAGAGCGGAATTCCGCCTGTTCCGGTCGTACTGGGGCGGCAGGAGTCTGTCACGCCTGTTCCAGAACACAGCACGCCGGTTCTGCTGGAAAAGGCGCTTGCCGCGCAGGTACAGACTGCCATTGCGGTTGACGAGACGGTACAGGCGCCTGTGGCTGCCGGACAGCGGATCGGCACGATGACTGTCACGGCGGGGGAGCAGCTGATTGCAGAAATCCCGCTTGTTGCGCCGGAGGATGTCGCTGCCCTCACATTCCCGGAACTCTGGGCAGAGTTTTTAAGACGTATCTGTATGTCTGCGTAATTTATTTTTGCTTCGGATCCGATTCGGCTTTGTATTTTCGGCCCACGCGCCGGGACGCGTCTGTGACGCTGCCGCGTGAGATGGCTGTGATGCCGAATTTTTTCGCGCAGTTGGTCAACGGCATGGTCAAGCTTGCGGGCGCGTTCCTTTTTTCGTCATGAAACAGAGAAAGCTGCACGGCGTCGTCTCCGCACAGATCGTTCAGCGTCACGCCGAGCAGGCGCAGCGGGGTTACGCCGTCCCAGAGTTCGGAGAACAGCACCCGCGACAGTGCATATAGTTCTGCCGTTACATCTGTCGGTTCCGGCAGGCGGCGCTGGTGCGACCGGTTCCGGAAATCATTGCCCCGGATCGTCACGGTCACACAGGTGCAGCGCCTGGAGTCTGCGCGCATGCGGGACGCGACGCTGTCGCACAGGGCAAGCAGAATCTGATTGGCCTGCGCCGGTGTTGTCACATCCTGTTCAAGTGTGACAGAGTTGCCATAGCCCTTGACGGCTTCCGGCTCAGCCAGAACAGGCGCGTCGTCGATGCCGTTGGCGTAGTCATGAATGAGTTTCCCCAGCTTAACGCCGGTAAGCCTCTGAATATAGGCCAGATCCGCCTGTGCCAGATCTCCAATCGTGCGGATGCGCGCGGCGGTCAGCTTTTCCGCCGTGGAACGTCCGACGGAAAACAGCGAACCGACTGGCAGCGGCCAGAGTTTTTGCGGGATTTCGGGTGCAAAAAGCGTGTGCACCTTATCCGGCTTTTTTTCAAAGTCGCTGGCCATCTTCGCCAACAGCTTGTTTGGCGCAATACCGACATTGACAGTAAAGCCCAGTTCAGAAAAGATCGTATCCTTGATGATATGCGCGATGGCAGCCGGGTCGGGATAGAGAAGACTGGTTCCGGTCATGTCCAAAAAAGCATTCGTCAATCGACACCTGCTCCACGACGGGCGCATAGCGGCGGCAGATGGCGATGAATGCTTTGGAGTTTTTCGAGTACAGCCGGAAATCCGGCGGAGCCAGCACAAGCTGCGGGCATTTGCGCAGCGCCATGCCGACGGGTTCGCCGGTCGTGACGCCGAATTTCTTTGCGGGAATGGATTTTGCCAGGATGATGCCGGTGCGCTTGTCCCGGTCACCGCCGATGGCGGATGGGATGAGCCGCAGGTCGGCCTCGCCCGCCGCAACGCGGCGCGCTGCCTCCCACGACAAAAACGCACTGTTAACATCCACATGAAAAATCAGCCGCTCCATCCGCTCGCCTCCTTCCACATCCAGTATAGCATATTTGAGCGGAATTTGCGAACAAAAAATCGAAAATCGAGAAAATAAAATGACAGCAGCATCAGAAAGCCCCTCCGCAAGCCGCGTGCAGCTTGCGGAAGGGCTTTGAATCATCAAAAATCTGTTGTGCTTCCAAAGTATGAATGGGAGGGCGCCGCAAACCGGCGTCCTCCCATTCTGGTCACTTGCAGTTCTTTGAATCCTGATTCTGCGTCTGGTTCGAGGTGTTCTGCGATTCGGTTTTGTTTGTTTTGTTCTGCTTGCTCATGATGAGCCTCCTAAAAAACGTGGATTGCGGCGCAGCCGCAGGGATAGCTTTGCCCGCTTTTTCAGGATTTATCCTTCGGATTGCAGAGCAGCGCGGCAAGAAACCCGAAAAAGACCGCCGCTGCGATCCCGGCTGCCGAGGCCTTGAGTCCGCCTGTCAGCGCGCCGAGAATGCCCTTGCTCCTTGACGGCCTCGCGCACGCCCTTGGCGAGCGTATTGCCGAAGCCTGTCAGCGGGACGGTCGCGCCTGCGCCCGCAAAGTCTACCAACTTGTCATAGACGCCTGCGCCGCCTAAGATGACGCCCAGTACCACATAGCACACCAGAATCCGCGCAGGCGTAAGCCTTGTTTTGTCGATCAGAATCTGCCCGAGCATGCAGATTGCTCCGCCGACGAGAAATGCTTTCAGATAGTCCATCGTTACACTCCTTCCGCCGTGATGGCGACCGCGTGACACACGCCGGGAATCGATTCGCCCCTGCCAGCTGGACGTGGGGAGAGCAGCGCGCCCGTTGCGCAGAACAAAAGCCGCCGCAGTTCCCGTTTTTCAAGCTTGTCCAGCAGATACCCGCACAAAACGCTTGCCCCCCGCACCCGCAGCCGGAGCCGCCTGCATGCACGTCCTGCTTTTTCGTGTCGAAGATGAGAAGTCCGCAGTCGTTGTAGACCGAGGAGAGGTCTACGCCGATGCGCCGGAACTGGTCAAGTACGATTGTCTTGCCGAGCATGCCGAGGTCGCCCGTCACAATCAGATCGTAGTCCGACGGTACCCGCCGCAGGTCGCGGAAATGTGCCTGCATTGTGTCGATGGCTGCGGGTGCCATGGCCGCGCCCATGTTGTTGGCGTCCTTGATGCCGTAATCCTGAATTTTTCCGATGGTCGCGGCCTCAATGCGCGGCCCGTGCCCGCTTTTTCCCACAATGCAGCAGCCAGAGCCGGTGACGGTCCATTGGGAAGTCGGCGTACGCTGTCCGCCGTAACCGAGCGGGAAGCGGTACTGCCGCTCTGCCGAGGCGAAGTGTGACGAGGTGAGTGCCGCCGCCGTATCCGCAAAGCCCGCGTCTACAAACGCAGCTGCCAGAAGAAGTGACTCCGCCATGGTTGAGCACGCACCGTAGAGTCCCAGAAACGGAATCGACGTGCCGCGTGCTGCGAACGACGAGGAAATGCACTGGTTCAGGAGGTCCCCTGCAAACAGAACGTCAATGTCCTCATAGCTGATGCCAAGTTTCCGCTTGGCCGTGTCCAGCGCAAGTTCCTGCAATTTACTCTCGGCCTTTTCAAACGTCTTCTGTCCCAGCTTTGCGTCCTTTCCGAGAAAATCAAAGCGCGCCGCCAGCGGCCCTCGCCCTCTTTTTTGCCGCCAATGGCCGCGCGGGACAAAATAACCGGCTTCGATTCAAACACGAGCGTCTGTGCGCCCTTGCGCATCACGATCAGCTCCCTTCAGCTTTTGTAACCGCCGATTGAATCATCGGTTACTTTTCCGGTAGTATGTGCGCAAAGCGTAAAAAATAACCGCCGGGGTAAAACTCCGACGGCTGACCTGTATGAAAGCAGGTCAATGAGGAATGGAAAAATGAAAAAGAAGTCGCACAGATAGTATGCACGGCTTCCTTTCGTTTAAACCCGGATATTGAATTATTTTTTCGTGTCCTTCAGCGCACGAGCCAGCCACACGGAGCCGAGGTCAAGCGCAGTAAAGAATCCGTCTTTCTCGCTTTTCTTGACGATCCGGTCACGGGCGCGGACGTTTGGGTCGGTCAGCTGGAGTTCAACGGAGACTTTGCTGGCCACGTCGGCGTCGCCGACCTTTTTCGTCTCGAGGATCTGGAGCATGACAATGTGAGAATCGGCCATCGAGCCGTAGTAAACAAGGTTGTCCTTGCGCATAAGGGGACGGCCCTTATAACTCAGGATCGTTTTTTCGTCAGCCATAATGAATCTTCAAACCTCCTGATGATCTGTTTTTTATAGTATAGCAAAGAATCCCTGTAAAAGCAAATCAATTTCACAAATTTGATTTTTTGCAGGCCGGAGTGTCGTATCGTGCAGAATACACAAAAAACAGGAAAATATTTTCTGCTTTCTAACGAAAAAATAACTTTACAAATACGGACGGATACGCTATAATCCAGACAATCATTCCAGATAGAGGCGCGGGCTTCAAGAGTATCGGGCGGCAAACACAGGCAGTGGCCGTTCGGAAAAGGGGAGACCGCCGAAATGCCGCAGGCGTTGCCTGCAAATGCGGTGTTGGCTCGGCAGATAAGATCTGCCGGACTGTCACAAAGAAATGCTTTGTGAAGCGCTATCGATGGATGCGGCAGGGGCGGGGTTCCGTTTTCTGTTCATTCCGTGGATCGCTTTACAGAAGCGACCCACTTTTTTGTTGCTTCTGCAAGGCCTGTCTGGGAAAGAAATTTCAAACGAAAGGTGAATGAAAACAATGAAAAGAATCCTTGCTCTCGTCCTGGCAGCTATGATGCTGCTGAGCATGGCGGCCTGCGCCGCCTCTACTCCCGCAGCGGCCGACACTACTGCATCTGAGACTACCGAAACAACGCAGGCCGCGACCGGCGTCGAAGACGGCGTGTTGACTGTCGGCATGGAATGCGCCTATGCGCCCTATAACTGGACGCAGATGGACGATTCCAACGGTGCTGTCCCTATTTCCAATGTTCCCGGCGCATATGCCAACGGCTATGACGTTATGATTGCCCAGAAGATCTGCGAGGCCAACGGCTGGCAGCTGGAAATTGTCTCCTCTGCGTGGGATTCCCTCTGCCCGGCTGTGCAGTCCGGTACGATGGACGCCAATATCGCCGGTCAGTCCATGACTGCCGACCGCATGCAGGAGGTCGATATGGCCGGTCCGTACTACTATGCCACCATCGTCTGCGTTACCACGAAGGACAGCCCCTATGCTTCCGCAGCGTCCATTGCCGATCTGGCCGGCGGCAAGTGCACCGCACAGTCCGGCACGATCTGGTATGACTCCTGCCTGCCGCAGATTGAAAGCGCCGAACTTCTGGCTCCCGCTGAGACGGCCCGGCCATGATCATGCAGCTGCAGACCGGTGCGGTTGACTTCATCTGCACCGACATGCCCACCGCCATGGGCGCTGCCGCACAGGACGACAATCTCGTCATTCTGAATTTCTCCGGTACTGACGGCGATTTCCAGTTCGCTTCCGAGGCCGAGCGCGCCCGAAAACGTCAACATCGGCATCTCTGTCCGCAAGGGCAACACGGTTCTGAAGGATGTAATCGACAAGGTTCTTTCTCAGATGACGGAGGACGACTTCAACCAGCTTATGGACGAAGCTATCCGCATCCAGCCGGAAGTTTAATTGTTTGCCCGCGCCTCCGGCGCGGGCAAAGTAAAAGTGAAAGGAGACTACCCCGTGGATAAGTTCGCCAAACTCATGCAGGATATCGGGATCTTGTGGGAAAAATACCGCATGATGTACCTGAACGGTATGCTCAATACGCTCGGCCTTGCGCTGGCTGCGACCGCGATCGGCTGTGTCATCGGCCTGCTCTGCGGCATTCTCAATACCATCCCGTGCGCCAAAAATGATCCGCTGCCCAAGCGTATCCTACTGAAACTTCTCCGCGTCATCATTCGCATCTACGTCGAGGTTTTCCGCGGTACGCCGATGATGCTGCAGGCCGTGTTCATTTTCTACGCGCTGCCGTATTTCACCGACAACGCGCTGCGTTTCGATAATATCTGGGCCGCGTCCATCCTGATCGTCTCGATCAACACCGGCGCGTATATGGCCGAGTCCGTCCGCGGCGGTATCATTTCCATCGACCCCGGCCAGACTGAGGGCGCGAAGGCCATCGGCATGACGCATTTCCAGACCATGACGAGCGTCATTCTGCCGCAGGCCATCCGCAATATCCTGCCCCAGATCGGCAATAACTATATCATCAACGTGAAGGACACCTCCGTTATGTTCATCATCGGCTTTACGGAGTTCTTTGCCTCGCACCGCTATATCGTCGGCATCAACAATAAGTATTTCCCGTCCGCCGTCATTGAAATGGCAGGCTATCTGGCCATGACGCTGATTGCCTCCGGCATTCTGCGGCTGGTCGAAAAACTGATGGACGGCTCCGACAGCTACGAACTCGTGCAGGAGGATCCGCTGACCATGACAGCCGGGACGTATTCGCACCCGAAGCGCGGCAGCAACTATGACGAGCGCAGCAAGGAGTATGGGAAAGAAAGAGAGGGCGCTGAAATGGCAGACAACATTCTTGCAATCCGGCATTTAAGCAAGGCCTTCGGTACGCACGAGGTCCTGCGCGACATTGACTTCGACGTCAAAAAAGGCGACGTGATCTCCATTATCGGCGCGTCCGGCTCCGGAAAATCGACGCTGCTGCGCTGCATCAATCTGCTGGAAACGCCGACGAGCGGTGAGATCCTCTACCACGGTAAAAATGTCACCGGAAAAGCGTCAACGCCGCGAAATATCGCTCTCATGTCGGCATGGTCTTCCAGTCGTTCAACCTGTTCAATAATATGACGGTTCTGAAAAACTGCATGGTCGGCCAGATGAAGGTGCTCGGCCGGAGCAAGGCGGAAGCGCAGGAGCAGGCCATGCGGTATCTGGAAAAGGTCGGCATGGCGCCCTATGTCAACGCCAAGCCGCGCCAGCTTTCCGGCGGTCAGAAGCAGCGTGTCGCCATTGCGCGCGCACTTGCGATGGACCCCGAGGTGCTCCTGTTCGACGAGCCGACAAGCGCGCTTGACCCGGAAATGGTCGGCGAGGTGCTCTCTGTCATGCAGGATCTTGTGCACGAGGGCATGACGATGCTTGTCGTGACGCACGAGATGGCGTTCGCCCGCGATGTGAGCCAGCGCGTCGTGTTCATGCACGAGGGCGTAATCCTGGAACAGGGCGCTCCCGAGGCCCTCTTCGGCGACCCGCAGTGCCAGCAGACAAAGGATTTCTTGGCACGATTCCGCAACACCTGATAATCCAGAAGCCTATTTTTTATGAAACGATACAAAAACGTACTGCACCTACAACCAAACCAGAGAAATTGCAGCATACGCAAAACCAGCCTCCGCCGCAGCGGGGGCTGGTTTTATATATGCGGCTTATTTCAGTGTCTTGACCCATTCGCGCAGGGTATCCGTGCTCGTGTTGCTTCGGAAGACCTTGCCTTCGACCAGACGCGCGCCCTTGCAGCTGGGCGCGAGGGCCTTGTTTGTGCCGCCCATGCCGCTGCCGCCGGAGGTGGCGAACGGAACAACGGTCTTGCCGGTCAGATCACAGCTTTCCAAAAACGTATTGACGATGGTCGGCGCAACATACCACCAGATCGGGAAGCCGACGAAGACGGTGTCATAGTCTGCAATGTTTTTTGCAGACGCCTGCGATTTCGGGGCGGGATGCGGGATTCTGCATCTCGATCGTGCTGCGGGACTGCTTGTCCATCCAGTTGAGATCGGCCTTTGTGTAGGGAACCTTCGGTTCAATCGCAAACAGATCGGCACCGATAGCGTCCGCCAGCGTCTGCGCCAGCTTTTTTGTCACGCCGGACGCGGAAAAATAAGCGACAAGTGGTTTGCCCATGAGAAAAACCTCCTGTTTCATATTCTGTTTTCAGTATAGCAAAGCTGTCAAGCGTCGAGCGTTTCCAATAAAAAACTCACGGGCCGGAAGCCGTCGTTGCAGGAGATCATGGCAGAGCGCGGATTTTTCATCCATCCGTCATAAAGATTTTTCCCCGCCGCTGGCCAATGCCAGCACAAACGGTGACATGCTCTCCCATGCGCTCAGGCAAAGCCCCCTCCGGTCGGGTCCACCCGTCCGCCACAAACACTTGCCCAAGTGTCATGTCACACGGATGCTCCATCGGGTTTTCATATTGCGCCATCAGATCAGGATAGCAGGCCATCTTCATGACCGTGATTCTGACTTTTTCATAAGCAGCCTCATTCCTGGTACCGGTGCACATACATCCGCGACGGGGACTCTTCTCCGTCGCCCTGGGCCATGCAGAAAAAGTTCCAGCCGTAGCGCTCGTAGAAGCCGGTGTGATCGGTCAGCAGATAGAGTGTATCGATGCCTTTTTCGTGCATATCCCGGCAGACGGACTGTAAAAGCGCGCCCGCAATGCCGCAGCAGCGGCGATCCGGCTCGGTATAGACAGCGCAGACGTTCGGCGTCAGGTCCTTTCTGTCATGAAAGTCGTTTTCAATCACGCCCATGCCGCCGATGATGCGCGAACTCTCCAGCACCAGATACCACTGCGGCACAGGGCCTGCCTCACGCAGCGCATCATCCATGCTATTCAGATACGCCTGCTCCGGAACGCCCCATTTCGCGTGGAACCACGCGGCAGCTTGTGCTTTCACTTCCAGCCTGTTCGTGAGCCGGATGAGCGAATATTCCATAGGCGGTCCTCCTTTTTCTGTATTGATTATAATACACGCAGCAAAAAGCCGCAAGCCCGGAAAGGGGCCTGCAGCTTTTTGCATAAGGGGGTTATTCGTATTCCACGCCGTCGTGCTTGTGCACGCCGGTGACGGAGAATTCTACCCACTCGGACAGGTTGACCGCGTGGTCACCGATGCGCTCGAAATACTTCGCAATCATCAGAAGATCCAGCGCGACCTCGCCCTGCCCGGGTTCGCGGGCAATCGCGGATATCAATGCCTGCTTGACATTGGAAAAATCCTCATCGACCAGATCGTCCTGTTTTGCAATCGAGCGAGCCAAATCAACATCGCGCCGGACAAACGCGTCGACGCTCTGCGTGACCATGGAGCTGGCCTGCTGCGCCATGCGGCAGACGAGCGTGCAGTCAAAGGTGTTGTGGCTGAGGAAAAACGGGATGATCTCCGCGATATCCGCTGCCTGATCGCCAATGCGTTCCATATCCGTGATCATTTTGAGTGCTGCCGAAATCTGCCGCAGATCACGCGCGACCGGCTGCTGCTGCAAAAGCAGCTTCAGACACAGGGCTTCAATGCTCCGTTCCTGCTCGTTTGTCTGTTCCTCCAGTTCGGCGACCGGTGCGGCGGTTGATGCGTTCTGCTCCTCCAGCGCCTGTGCGGCAAGGCAGATGGCTTTCGCGCACGTTTCGCCCATCTGTGTCAACTCATCGTTGAGCAAGGCAAGCTGCTGGTCAAATTTACTTCTCATTATCCGAACCTCCCGGTGATGTAATCCTCGGTGCGCTTCTCCTTCGGCTGATAGAACAGCTTCTGCGTGTCATCGTATTCGATGAGCTCGCCCAGCAGGAAGAACGCCGTTGTATCCGCAATGCGCAACGCCTGCTGCATGTTGTGGGTGACGATGATGATGGTGTACTGCTCCTTGAGGTTCGTGGCGAGCTCCTCAATCTTGGAGGTCGAGATGGGGTCGAGCGCGCTCGTCGGCTCGTCCATCAAAAGGACCTGCGGCTGCACAGCCAGCGCCCGCGCGATGCACAGCCGCTGCTGCTGGCCGCCGGAAAGACCGAGGGCGCTCTTTTTCAGCCGGTCCTTGACCTCGTCCCAGATCGCCGCGCCGCGCAGCGACTGCTCGACGATCTCGTCGAGCTCGTCCTTCCTGCGCACGCCGTGCGTGCGCGGGCCGTAGGCGATGTTGTCATAGATGCTCATGGGGAAGGGATTCGGCTTCTGGAAAACCATGCCGATCTGCCGCCGCAGCTCGTTGACGTCCACGGACGGGGCGAAGATATTCTGCCCATTGTATTGGACCTCGCCCTCGATGCGCACGCCCGGCACGAGATCGTTCATGCGGTCGAGCGTCTTGAGGAACGTAGATTTGCCGCAGCCGGAGGGGCCGATGAGGGCCGTGATGCTTTTTTCCGGGATGTCCATGGACACGCCCTTGAGTGCCTGCGTCTGGCCGTACCAGAGCCGCAGGTCTTTCACCGTGATGATATCGTTCATACGTGATTTCCTTTCAATACCGGCTCGAAGGCCAGGCCGTACCAGTGCCACGGCTGGCGTTTGACCGTTTCGTGGATGCAGCGGTCGCAGAAATCCGCTGCGCGCAGCAGCGCCGTCTGCGGGGCTTGCCCGCTCAGAAGTTCTCCGCTCAGCGCGCTCGTAAATACGTCTCCTGCGCCATGCACAGTCATATCGACGGCTTCCTTCTGTACAAGTGTGACCCGTCCGTCCAGACGCGCCAGGTAGCCGATGCGGCTGCCGGATCCAACGCTGGTAATGACTGCATCTTTGACTTGCTGCGCATATAAAAGCGTTTCATCTGCACTGGAGAAGGACAACCCGGCCAGCAGTGCGGCCTCTGTGCGGTTCGGCGTAATTAAATCGGCCAGACTGCACAACTCGCGCATGGCATCGACATGCGCGTCGGTAAAGCCGGTGTAGAGCGCTTCGTGATCGCCCAGCACGGGGTCTACGATCGACAAGCGTGTCCGTATCGGAAAAGCTGCGGATGAACTCCGCTGTCAGCTTGATCTGCTCGACTGTGCAGCAGTAGCCGGTGATAATGGCGTCAAATTTGACGCCGATTTTTTCCAATGCGCGGCGAACAGCCGCATATTTTCTGTCATGTCCTGCACGACGTAGCCGGTGAAGCCGCCCGTGTGCGTCGAGAGAAGGGCCGTCGGCAGCGGGACGGTCTCGATCCCGTAGCTGGACAGGATCGGCATCGAGACGCTCAGAGAGCACTTGCCGAAGCAGGACAGGTCGTTGATCAGCGCGGCCCGCTTCAGGCCGCAGGGGTTGACAGCCTTCATTGCTGGCTCCGTTTCTGGATCTGTTTTCCGACGATCCCGGCCGCGAGATTGATGAGAAGCGTGAGGATCATAAGAATGGCCGCGATGGCGAAGGCAACGTCAAATTCGCCCTCCTCCTTCGCATAGGCGTACAGCGCGACGGTCAGCGTTGCGCCGGGGCTGGCAAGGCCAACACAAATTTGTTCAGCGTGTGGGCAAAGCCCGCGGTGAACAGAAGCGCGGCGGACTCACCGAGGATACGGCCCGCAGAGAGAATGCAGCCGGTTACAATGCCGTCGATGCAGCCCGGCAGCACGACCGTGCGCACCACGCGCCACTTGCCCGCGCCAAGACCGAATGCGCCCTCGCGGTAACTCTGCGGAACCGTCCGCAGACTCTCCTGCGTCGTGCGCAGGACGGTCGGCAGGTTCATAATGACGAGCGTCAGCGCGCCGGCGAGCAGGCTCGTCTGCATACCGAGAAATTCACAGAAGAACAGCATACCGACCAGACCGTAAATGATGGACGGAATGCCCGAAAGGGTCTCAGCGGCGTATTCAATGGCCGCGACGAGCTTTTTGTTCTGCGCGTACTCCGTGAGGTACACGGCCGCGCCCACGCCGAGCGGCAGGACGATGAGCAGCGAAGCGAGCAGGATCTGCACGGTGTTGCAGATATCCGGCAGAATGCCGATGGCGCCGGTGATATAGCTCGGCTTCGTCGAGAGCAGGTGCCAGGTGACATACGGCAGGCCTTTATAGAGCACATATACGATCATGAACACGACCAGCGCGGCCGTCAATACGGCGGCCAGCACCAGCAGCACGCACATGATGGTGATATAGATCCGCCGGGAGGCGGAGAGTCGATTCGTCAGCATACGGTCACTCCTTTTTGCGCTTCAGGAAGAAGTTGAGCGCCGCGTTGATGAGCATGATGAACAGGTACAGAACCAGTGCGATGGAGAACAGCGCCTGCCGCTGCAGGCCCGACGCGTAGGACATTTCACTTGCGACCGCGGTGGTCAGAAAGCGCACGCTTTCAAAGAGCGAGGGCATATTGCAGGCGTTGCCGGACACCATCATGACTGCCATTGCCTCGCCGATTGCGCTGCCTACGCCGAGGACGACCGCAGCGGCAATGCCGCTTCTGGCCGCCGGAGCCGATACGCGGAACCACGTCTCGACCGGCGTTGCGCCGAGCGCCAGCGACGCGTCCTCATACTCCTTCGGAACCGCGTCGAGCGCGTTGACCGAAACCTTGATGATGGACGGCAGAATCATGATGGCAAGCACAATGATTGCGGCAAGAAGGCTTGCACCGTCCGGTACATGAAAGAGCTTGCGAATGCCGGGGACCAGCACCAGCATGCCGACCAGACCATAGACAACCGACGGGATGCCCGCGAGCAGGCTGACCGCCGATTCCATGACGGAGCGGAGCTTCTTGGGGCCATTTTTGACAGGAACACCGCCGTCAGGAACCCGACCGGCACGCCGAGCAGGATTGCGCCGCAGGTGCCGTAGACGCTCGTGAGGATGAAGGGGAGAATGCCGAATTTCGCTTCCGCCGCCGTCGAGGCCCACTCGGTGCCGAACAGGAATTTGCCAAGGCCGATCTTTGTGATGGCCGGCAGGCCGGACAGGATCAGATAGACCGTGATCAGCAGTACGCAGCCGACCGTAACCAATCCTAACAGGAGGAAGACGCCGTGTACGACGTCTTCCATTGTTTGTTTCTTTTTCATATCAGCCGTTCACCGGAACAGCACCGGCGGAGGTAATGTACTGGGCAGCTTCCGCGCTCAGAGCGAAGTCAAAGAACTTTTGTGCGTTGTCGGAGAGCGTTTCGCCGGTCTTGGTCACGAGGACGAACGGACGCTGGATGACGTAGCTGCCGTCCTTGACGGTCTCTTCCGAAGGAGCCACGCCGCCGACAGTCAAAGCCTTGACGGTATCCTTGAGTGCTGCGAGGGAAGCATAGCCGATGGCATCCGGGTTCTGAGAGACAGTGGTGATGACGTCGCCGGTGGAGGTCAGCTCCTGACGGTACTGGCAGGCATCCTTGGTACCGGTGATGGACTCGAAGCCGTCGCGGGTGCCGGAACCAGCTTCACGGCCGATGAGAACGATAGCTGCGTCATTGCCGCCGACCTCGGACCAGTTTGTGATCTTGCCGGTGTAGATATCCGCGATCTGTTCGACTGACAGGTCGGAGACGGGGTTTTCGGGGTTTACGATGATGGCGATGCCGTCAAGGGCAACGACGGTCGTCGGTCAGGGCGTGCCTTCTCATCGTCCTTCAGCGCGCGGCTGGAAAGGCCGATGTCGCAGCGGCCCTCGTGCACGGCCTTGATGCCGGAGCCGGAGCCGGTGGGATTATAGGTGACGTTGATGCCTTCCTTTTCGGTGAAAGCTTCGCCACAATGGCTGTGCCATTTTAACATGATGCGAAACAAACAATACAAAGGAGGAGATCTGAAGTAATGAAGAAGAGATTCGTTGCTTTTTTGTTAGTTCTGATTATGGTGCTCGGCATGCTGCCTGTGTCGGCGATGGCGGCGAGTAATAGCACGGTCGTGCTGCATCCGTCTGTGAACAGCACTGTCACCGGCGTGAAAGTCAAGGTCGGTGATACAATCAGCGGCCATACGGTAAGTACAATCAGCGGCTATGACATCACGGTTGATCTTGGCAAGTACAACGTCAACAACGATACGTTCAGACTTCCGTATGCCAAGGACATCTGGGAAGGTGTAGACAACAATAAGGTTGACTACATTTCTTGGGCTGGCGGTGGCAGCAAC
>VOFC01005111.1_pt1 | contig 16541 bp, 26 predicted proteins | sample 5384161 | NCBI WGS metagenome assembly VOFC01 (sample SAMN12384722, study PRJNA508395) | human gut metagenome | isolation source: healthy gut B | host: Homo sapiens | reverse complement strand
CCAAACTGACTTATTTCTTTAAGCAGCTGTACGAGTTGTTTGAGTATCATGTAATTTTTATCCTCTGCCAAACCTACACGGTTCACGAGTTGCGGGCTATGCTGGTTTGAGTGCCATGTAATTTCATCTTCTTCTAAACCGCCTGCCGACTGTTACACCTGAGCGTGTGTTTGAGTACCATGTAATTTTATCCTCTTCCAAACCCAGCAAAAAGTCAATAAAACACCGCTTTGGTTTGAGTATCATGTAATTCTATTCTCTTCCAAACCCTCAAAGCGCCGTGGTGCAAAGTATAACATACGTTTGAGACCCCTGTAATTTCTTCTTCTAAACCCTTTGGCATGTTACCGAGCTTTTATGTGAGGGGTTTGAGCACCATGTAATTTTATCTTCTTCTAAACCGAAAAAGAACCCGAGCATGCCAGTTTAAGTACCATGTAATTTCATCTTTTCCCAAACCTGCACATTCGTGATTTTCAAGGGTTTGAGTCACTGCAATTTCTTTCTCTTCCAAACCGTGCAGCGGCGAGGTTTTGGTATGGTAGTAGTTTGAGTGCCATGTAATTTTATCTTCTTCCAAACCCAACACTGAAGTCTCAAGTCAAGCGATTTCACAAAATGTTTGAGTACCATGTAATTTCATCTTCTTCTAAACTGCCATTTTGCGGAGATAAGCGCTCTTGTTCGTTTGAGTACCATGTAATTTTACCTTCTTCCAAACCAAACTCGTTGTTTCCTGTATATTTCTGTGCGTTTGAGTACCATGTAATTCACCCTTCCAAGCTGGAAATTCATCGGCACATCGAAGAAATCCGGTTTGAGCACCATGTAATTTCACGTCTGCCAAACCCACGGTGCAGCACTCGGAATATCTTTTCGGAGTTTGAGAACCCTGTAATTTCTTTCTCTTCTAAAACGTGATCTGTGTCAAGGCCGGTTTGAGTGTCCTGTAATCTTGCATTTTTCTAAGTAAATGCTCTAAAATGGGAAATAGGCCGTGAAGTTTGAGCATCATGTAATTTTGCTTCCTTACAACGCTGCGGCTCTTTTTTCGATGTTTGAGAACCCTGCAATTTCTTATATTTTCAAATCTTTTCTCGAACGGTAGTTCGTTATTCGGCAGTTTGAGTACCATATAATCCCATTCCTTTCCAAACCCAATAGAGTTGGCCATTGACGATTGTTGAGAGTCCTGTAATTCTATCCCCCTCTAAACCAGCCTGAGGTTGAAATGTACTGTTTGAGAGCCCTGTAATTTCTTCCCTTCCCAAACTGCACAGGCGTTTGAGCAGATTTGGTCCATGTTTGAGAACCCTGTAATTTTCTCCGCCTCCCAAATCTGGAATGATGTCGGGATTGCGTTTGAGTACCATGTATTTTATCTTCTGACAAACCACTCAAAACGCGGAGGGGGTTTGTCATCAACTTCTGCTCATTGTGAGCACAAGTCTATCTCCTCTTGCGACCAAGCGTTTGTGATTCGAGTTTTTTAATTTGGACCCTTTGGGTACCCTTCTTGAGAGCCTTGCAATTTTTCTCTCTTATTTGAATGGCCTGTAATTTTACTTTCTTCCAACCCAAGGTGGCGACTTAGGAGCGATATTGTACAGCGTTTGAGTATCATGCAATTTTATCTTCTTCTAAACCTATTCCGTAAGTCAATCGAAAAAGGATGTAGTTTGAGTACCCTGCAATTCTTTCTGCTTCCAAAACATTGCTTTGTTTGTTTCAGATGGCGGCGTCGTTTGAGCACCTTGCAATTCTATTCCCTCCCAATCGCGTGGACGCCGTTTCCTTCTTCGCAAAAAGATTTGAGAACCCTGTAATTTTACTCTCCTCCAAAACTTTTCTCGCTGTAACGTGCAGGCATGAAGTGTTTGAGTACCATGTAATTTTATCTTCTTCCAAACCTCCGAGGCGCTTTTGAGCCTCGTCCTTGATAGTTTGAGTACCATGTAATTTTATCTTCTTCCAAACCTTTTGCCAAAACTCTCACCGGTTCCGGGTTTGAGTACCATGTAATTTTATCTTCTTCCAAACCTTCCGGCGGCGTATGTCTTCTTTATCACGCGTTTGAGTTTCCTGCGATTTCAAGCCGTTTGAGAACCCTGTAACTTTATCTTTTCCAAACCATAGTCGCTCAGGTGCGAACACACCTCGTAAGTTTGAGATCCTTTGTAATTTATCTTCTTCCAAACCCTCAAAACGCCGTGGAGCAAAGTATAACATGCGTTTGAGAACTCCCCTGTAATTTATTCCCTCAAACCAGTTGGCGAGTCCGGCACACCGCACATCCAGCTTGAGAACCCTGTAATTGCTTCCCGCTTTCAAAGCTCGGCTGACTGCTCGTCGCGCAAAGGGATTTGAGCACCCTGCAATTCTATTCCAGAATGGCCCGTACGGCTCTGCAGACGGCTGTTTGAGTACCATGTGATTTTTATCTTCTTCCAAACCTTACCGACACTCAAAAATGGCGCTATACCTGGTTTGAGAACCATGTAATTTTTATCTTCTTCCAAGCCCTCAAAACGCTGAGGGTTTTGGCATTAGCCTCTGCTCAATGTGAGCACAAGTCAACATATAAAGAGGTAACTGCTCATGAACTATCTCTACTATATCGGCTACGCCTGCAACCGTTTATGTTGCCAAACAGAACCCTGTTAAGGGCTTTGGCGAAACCAACATCATCCGCGATCACGAGTTGACAACGGCAGACATCGTTGAACTGCAGCAGTCGCTCGGAAAGAACCTGATCGTAAATAACCATCTTCAGGCCGTTCGCCCCAACATCTGGTCCCTCCTCAGCCGCCGCAGGCGGATGTTGTGCTGACCAGCGTAACGCTGCTTTCGACAATGCGGGAATAATACCGCCTGAATAATGAAGCCTTTCTCGGCGCTTTACGGGCCGGCATTTGCTATGCTATACTGCTTATAGTGATTAGTGTCGCAGAAGTCTGTGAGGCCTGCGACCTGAAAGGAAGGCTCTTTAGAGTCTTCCTTTTTCTTTTTATCAAGAACTACCCCGATTCACAGGAGTTATCGCCTATGCCCAGCAATATACCATCAAAGTCCGATGAAAACGGCGCAGCCGAATTCATCAAGTACCAGAAACTATGTGACTTGGATTACTATTCTCGCTTTTCGCGCGAGGAACTGGAAACCAAGCACGCCGATATTCTGCACTTATACGAGATCCTTAAGAAAGACGCCCGCGTTTGGATTGCCTTATCGTTCGCCCTGATTCCGGTTAGTGTGCTTATCTTACGGGACTTTTATCTGCTGTTTGCCAATCCCGCCTATGCCTTTTACACATCAAAAAATATGAACATCGCAGAGATCATAATTCTTCTCATACATATCGGAGTCCTTCTGCTGCACGCAGCATTCATCGCATTTTCCGTTTCTGACAGTTTTATCTCAGCTTTCTTGGCCGGCAGAAAGAGACGGTCGAAGAGCTGCTTACCATCAATGAAACCAAGTAAAGGAGGCTCTTCTCTATGCATTTCTGCATTTTCAAGCGCAACGAAACGCTGGACGTACTTCTACCCCCACAAGGGAACAAACATGTACAGCTTCGTGAATCTTAGCAAAGGCCATATCTGCCCCTGCTTATTTTCCAGTATTGATGCCGCTATTGCTGACCTTGACGATCCCGGCAGAAACGTGGCTTGATTCTGGGATACGACATTATTGCTTAAAAATCAAAAAGATCCCCTCTGCTCATTTTTGAGCAGAGGTTTTCTTTTTGCCGCAAGCCGCCCATCGCCTGCGGATTCGATTCTTCATTTCTTTATCATTTTTCGGGACACATACATTCCCTTTGCCGATTCCTTTTCTTTTGGGCAAAGAAAAAAGCACCAGCAATGAGAAGTCATTACTGGCACTTTTAACGTGTCATTTATTGATTTTTTACCGTTACGGTATCATAACGTCGTTCAGTAATGCTTCCCTGTTTCGATTGTATCACGCCATCACTTGTTTGGCAAGCAAAATCAGACATATGTTCGTTTTGCTGCAAAGCCGTTTCAACAACTCGGCAAAATCCTATATCGACCCTCAGGGACAGACAAACCCCGCCTAAACCTGTGGTTATAGACGGGGCGTGTGCTCTGAACTTTTCGCCAAAACGGCTTAATCTCAACTCAGTGTAATTGTTTTTTTAGGTGATGAGGCAGCGAACCGATAACAATCAATTTGCGCTCTTTATCCAAGAAGAAGTAAATGCGGAGTAGCGAGTTTGGGTCGCGACCTACTCGGAGATGTAGTTTTAGTGCAACCTCTTTGCGACGCTTATCTCCCGGCATACTGTACTTTACCTTATACTGTGCAGGAATGCTGTCGATCGTGTAATCTGTGATAGGAACGACTTCAAATGGACGCTTGTATTTCATAGAGCAATTTTTTTAGCAACTGCTCATCGGTAAGTTCTCCGAATACGTTGCTCCAGTAATCTGTGGCGAGAAAATCTAGCGCATCACAAATAAGAGAGAAGTCGATTTCTCTTGCTGTCTTTTGAGACAGCATATCAATTGCTCGCGAATGCAGCAAAATACGATTGAGAATGTGTTATTTACCCAGTTGGTAATTTCGGCATGCGTACGCGGACGAGCAATGGTGCGTCGCAGATAGTCGATTTCTTCTTGATCGCTCCTATCCTTATTGACCAGTTCCTCTCTGGCGGCCGTTAACGCATTTTGCAGCTCTGCTTTATCTTTTTTTCTAGCGAGACTTGGTAAACCTTTTGCTACGCTCAATCTGAGCCGAAAGGCGGTCGTTATCTTCCTGCAGCGCATTCATCTTTTGTCTCCAAGTCTCATCCTGCTGTTGCTGATCGGTCTGTGTGCTGACTTGAGCGATTCGTAACGTTCCCGCAATTGGTTGGTTTGCTTCTGATAAATGGAGAACACCTCATCGGCAATTTCTCCAACCATTAAGACGGGGGCAAAGACATATCTTTTGTCGCTATTACGGAATCTCGCGCCATTTTTCCATTTGGATTAAGTTCTGCGATTAACGCCTTTGAACTTTTGCACTCAAAGGATGATACAATAGTGTCGCTGTGAGAAATGTATACTACATCTCCATAGGTCGCTTTAACCTTTAACCGGCTGCATGCATCTCGGACGAATTCAGGAGAAACATAAGCCAGATGGCACATTAAGCCAAGAGTTTGACCTACTCGAAAAAACTTTTGAAATTTCTTCGTGAAGATTGTCAAACAATGCAAGACAAGGTTCCTGTCTGGATGTGATATCTCGTCGCAAAATGCAGATGCATAAGTAGAGGCAAACTCTTTCGGGGTTGGGATATTGGAAAGTTCCAATTTTACGGCGCTCTTAAAATCAGCTTTTTGACTACCCAAAGAATACAACTAATGGCATTGAGTTACGAGCAGCAGCGGCCAACGAAGACAACATTTTAAGCTGGGGCGATTTGAAATCCTTGCGCATCCCTCTCCAAGCAGCACTGCTGCCTGTAAACCAAAGGGTTTATCTTTGGATGCGGCTAAAAAGTCGAACAAGCTGTGGCGGTTCTGACGGATAAAGATGAACATCTGTGTACCATTCGGGCCAACACTTGTCGACAGTGATTGCAAAGAATAACCTATCCTTTTTACACGGAAGCCTACTGAAGTAATCTCTTTTTTTACTCCATGTTTGCCGTTCTTGCTGAGCGCGACTGACATTTCTGTAACGCGTACGGTCCATATACCTGCTTTTTACAGCAGATTCGGTTTCAATATGATATTTCCCTCGATCAATCACAAACGAAGGGATATCATCAATTTTTGCATTCTGATATTTTTTTCGGGCTTGTCACATTTGAGAATGCCAGGAATATCTCCAGCAGCAAATAATCTTCGCATCCAACGATATGCGCTAAGAATGCAGAAAGCCAGAGATTCATCTACGGTATTCTTTGAGTGATGTTCAGACGATAACACACCTTCCGAGCATTCTTTTGTGTTAACCACTTCTGCATCTAAGCGGTACACTCTTTCATTTTTGTAAGTTGTTGATTTGGACATTGTGGAGTTCGCTTTCCTTTCTTTTTAAATATGCATCTAAGGGATATGATGGGTTTTCCCCTTACCTATTATTATACCACAAAAGAGCATTTACCTCAAACTTTTTATCAAACAAATGTTCCGCAAAAGTGAATGTTGCTTCGGGTTCCAACGCTGCAGGTAGTTCCCATTGGCGCCTCCCAGCAGGTTCGATGTCTGAAGTCCTCGAAACTCAGCCGATTAACGACCAAGAATCGTGCAGCTTTCTGGACACACCATTCCACGTCTCTGACCGAGAGAATGTTTTCCCCTCTCCCGACAGATACGCTTCTCTTTTACTCCTCCTGTTTTTAAAATTTAGACAAAAAGCATCCATCGGTATCCGGAGGATACTGACAGATGCTCTATGAACGTAGGAACTACTCGGCAACAAGTTACCGAGCTTCTTGCTTCAACCACCGTTGCTTAGCAATACGAAACGTATTACGGAGATGGGTTCCAGTTGATACTTCTTCCCTGCTGAAAATCGAACCCGGGCAGTCACCTCCAGCTCCCCGGGGAAGTCAGTCCTGATGCAGAGTTCGTGGGTTCAATTAAATCTTGAGCAGGGAATCTGACAACGTCAGGTAGAGGAATGCGACTCTCATTTGGTATGTTGGCAACTAAAAATATTATTATTTGAGAAAAAATCCGCCTTTATGTTATAATATAAGTACCATAAAGAAAAAGGAGGATGCCGCATGAGATCGTCTGCTGAAATGCCTTATCACATTGGTCTTAAGGTTAAGATTTACCCATCGAACGAGCAGAAACGTTTGATCGCCGTGAACGACGGCGTTAACCGTTCTGTGTACAATCATCTGGTTGCGTGCAACAACGAAAATATCGTCTTTCGAAAGCGGCGTCCTTCGTACCTGCTTATCGTGATAAGCTGAATTCGTTGTCCAATACAACCGGTCCGGTACGAAATATTAAGAATCGCACTCCCTTATCTTTATAGTAAAGACGTTGACGAACAGGCTATTGCCAATGCGATGAAGAATTACTCTACCGCTACTGCCTGGAAGAATCAGCGGGAACGCCATGCCGGTGTTCCTACCTTTAAGCGGAAGTCGTATGAACAGTCCTATCAAACAAACGCACATTATCGCAAGACACCAGATGGTTTGAAATGCAACGTGCGTTTTCGAGGATATGCATCATGTAACGCTCCCAAAGTTGGGTCGTATTCGCATTGGCGCATCACCCAAATTGCTGAAAGCGTTACGAGAGCGCACCTGTGATACTCGTATCGGTTCTATCTGCATCAGCCGCGATTCTGTCGGTGAATATTGGGCATCTTTCTCCCTTTCCCCGGAAGAACCATCCTATGAAACTCTGCCGAAAACGGGAAAGATGCATGGCATTGACCTTAATCTCATTGAACTGGTGGACACTTCCGATGGAAGTGCATCAGAAAACCGGCGTTATCGTCGCCAAATCCAAAAGAAATTGAGCAAAGTCAACGCAAACAAAGCCGCAAAGCTGAACACGCTAAAAAGACAGCCGGTCGTTAAGGACATCGGTACGTTACCAAGAACAGCGTCGGAAGACCGCATGCATACATCGCAAGGTGGAACGTCGTAGAACGGATTACCTTCATGTCCTCTCAAAACGAGAAGTCGAGAACCAAGACTTTATCGCTGCAGAGGACCTGAAGGTTTGTAATATGATGAAAAATCACCACCTTGCCAGCGCAATTGCAGACGCTGGCTGGAGAAAGTTCCCTTACAATGCTGCAGTACAAGGCTGCGTTATATGGCAAAACAGTTATTCTTGTTCCGCCGAAAATACAACGCAGACTTGCAGCAACTGTGGGATATGTTATGCAGGGTGACGAACATCTTTCATTGAAAGACCGCAGTTGGGTATGTCCCCAGTGCAAGACATTGCATGAGCGTGATACTAACGCAGCGATAAACATCTTAAATCGAGGACTCCAGATTGCTCATGCAGTCTGATCCTATATAATAGTTACTCGAAACTTGCCCTGGTATGGCAACTCACCAGGATAACCGTCCGGTCATTGGTAAACCTCCACCCGCCTTTCTACGGAAAGACAGGCGCGTTCGCTGTATCCGGATAAGTTTGGGTGCATTTATGTTGTCGGATAGCCACCGACCCGTGCTCCCCAAGCTCCTGACATCGTCAGGAGTAGGTTGACTCCCCGACCATTGACCTTTGCAGACAAATTCTCGGCGAGGACGAGTAAAGCAAGGGGGCCTACCGCTGCTGGTAGGCCCCCCTTGTTTTATATTATCTTGTGCTGGGTGTGGTTAAGGCGAGCAACGAACACGGCTGCCTGGGCTCGCATAACAATTTATAACAAAGCCCCATCCATAGGACGGGGCTTTGTTATAAAAAAGACTAATCATGGTATTATACCGCAAATTCAGGAAAGAATACACCATCTTGTGTTGCACCATGCGATACATAATGATGGATACAATAGCATGTACTATCATGGCAATAGCTTGCATACCAAGATATTGGGCCGCATATTCTGCCTGCATATACTCAGCAATTTTGCTTATATTAACGGCAACAAGAACTTTTGACGTCCCTCCCACCCCCTCACGGGTGGGGTTCGCGCTCTCCACAATTTCTGATGGCTTATGGACTTCCGTCACTGAGGTGGCAGATTCACACGCATAAAGCGTGGCCTGCAAAACATGGCATACATCTTGCGACATATATCAAAGAATCTGGGTTTAAGCTTATCCTTCGTTGAGAGAAACGCTTGGATGCACATCCTCCCAGTGGGGTTTCACCAGCCTTCTGTACCGAAGTGCAGAAAGCTGGCAGTGCTAAGGCGACGTCGATGCCTTTTTTGGGGCGATGTTCCCCTTAGAATCCTACGCTTGCAGGCAGCCAGTCATGGCTGCTCTGCAGGTTTCTTTTGTTTGTTCGTGCAGTGTCAGAAACTGCGGAAAATCTTTCTTGATAGATTGCTTATTTAATGATTGTGCTCTGTATTACTCAAAGCGGTGTGCAAATGAGGTAATCGAACCATCGTTAGTTCCCTCGCCCACTGCACGGAACTTCCATTCGCCGTCCTTACGATACAGCTCACCGAATAAAACAGCCGTCTTGCCGTCGTAGTTGTCAGTCAGATTGTAAATGCACATTTCCTTTGCTGGTGTTGGCATCTACCAGGCGAATAAACGCGTTCTTGATCATGCCGAAGTGCTGATGGCGATCTTCTGCACGGTAGATATTTACCGCCAGCACAATGGAGTCGTATTCGGGAGGAATCTTATTGAGGTCAATAACAATCTGCTCATCATCGTCGTCCCCGTCGCCGGTGAGGTTGTCGCCCATGTGCTGAACAGCACCGGAGAAATGCTGGAGATTGTGGAAGTAAACAATATCACGGGTCTGATCCAGCTTACCGTTTTGCAGCAGTACTGCGAAGGCATCACAATCGATATTTGCTACCTTAGGTGCGGTAAGACGAGCGAAGAAACCAGTAGGCTGTTCCGTTTCTGCGGCGTCCCATCCCAGACCTACGATAACCTTCTTGAGTCCTGCATTATCCTTGGACAAATTGATGCGCTGTCCCTTTGAAAGATTAACAGTCATTTTTCTTTTTCCTTTCCTAATTGGTTTGTCTATGGCGGGCACAGAGCGTTTCTATGCCCGCTTTCGGATTACGTATGAAATTATTCTGCATCGAGACCGTAGTTTTGGCAAAAGCAGCCAGACCGCCCGAAAAACCGGAACCGATGGCATTAAACTTCCACTCGCCGTTGTGACGATACAGCTCGCCAACAACCATTGCGGTTTCGATGGAGAAATCCTCACCCAGATCGTAGCGAATGATTTCCTCGCCGGTATCGTCGTTCACCATGCGGCAGTAGGCATTGGATACCTGGCCGAAGTTCTGACGGCGCTTTTTCTGCGTCAAAAATAGTTACGGCTTTACAGCGATCCTCTCGATGTTTGCCGGAATTTTGGCGAGATCAACAAAGATCTGCTCATCGTCACCCTCGCCATCGCCGGTACGGTTGTCGCCCATGTGCTTAACTGCGCCGGACGGATGCTCGAGGTTGTTGTAAAATACGAAGTCACCGCTGCAGGTGCACTTGCCGTTTGCACCCGTGAGGAATGCAGAGGCGTCGAGATCGAAATCGGCATTACCGTCATAACGGTTAATATCCCAGCCAAGGCCGACCATGATGTGAGTCAGACCCGGGGCTTCCTTTGACAGACTGATCTTCTGACCTTTAGAAAGATTGATAGGCATAATTAACGCTCCTTTTTTTTATTCGGTTTCGATGCCATAATGCTCACAGAGAGCCGCCAGGCCACCGGAAAGCCGGAACCAATGGCATTGAACTTCCACTCACCGTTGTTGCGGTACAGTTCACCTACGACCATTGAGGTTTCGATGGAATAATCCTCGCCGAGGTCGTAGCGAACAATTCTTCGCCGGTCTCATCATTGACGATGCGGCAGTAGGAATTGGATACCTGGCCGAAATTCTGACGACGCTTGTCAGCATCGTAGATAGTTACAGTTACGGCAATCTTGTCGATGTTTGCCGGTACTGCGGACAGATCTACAAAAAATCTGTTCGTCATCACCCCCCGCCATCGCCAGTGCGGTTGTCGCCCATGTGCTTGACTGCACCAGAATGATGCTCCTTATTACCGTAGAAGATAAAGTCCTTATCGGACTCACACTTGCCACTGGCATCGGTAAGGAATGCAGAGGCGTCGAGGTCGAAATCTGCGCCGCCGTCATAACGGTTGGTATCCCAGCCGAGACCGACCAGGATATGCTTCAGACCCGGGGCTGCCTTCGACAAATTGACCTTCTGACCTTTGGAAAGATTGATAGGCATAATTACTTCTTGCTCCTTTTTTAATTTGTTAATTGTTTAACGCCTTGAGTGGTTTCGAATTCGTTTTTGAGAACTTCGAGGCGTTTTTTATCGTCTTCACGCTGCTTGCGGGCGTTATCCTGAATGGCTTTGGTTTCATCAATACCATTCATAATAGTACGCCATATGGTTTCCAGCGTTTCAACCTTAATAGAACTGCCCGATGCAAGCTGTGCAGTTAATTTGGACTGCTCAACAGTATTCTTGGCGTTCTTGATAAGCATTTCATTTGTCTTGGCATCAAGAGCGGCCATAGATTCAGCCTGCAGGCGTTGACGCTTCAGCATTACAGCCTGCGCAAGAGCCTGTTTAAATACCGGCAGAGTGATGATAAAAGCGGAGTTGATCTTGCGAACCAGATTAAGGTTACTGAACTCCATCGTTTTGATCATCGGAATGGACTGCATAGCGACAGCTTCAGCGGTACGAAGATCCTGCGTGCGCTGCTCCAAAATCATCAGTGCAGCATTGAGGTTCGTTAACTCAAACTGAATGGAATTATCACCAGTAGCAGCCATATCGTTCTCTCGCTGCTGAATGTAATCGCGAATCTGCTGGCAGCCCAATTCGCCCGCCAGAATGTACTTTACGAGAGCGTGGTAATAACCCACATTCGCTTCAAACATCTGGTCAAGGCGGCGATTGGCCTGCTTTTTGATTTCCGATTCATACTGTTTGAGCTGGACATAAATCTTGTCAATTTCGCCGCCCATCGTATTGTACTTTGCAAGGATCTTTTATCAAGCTGCTTGCGAAGATTACCGAAAAGATTGCCGAAAAGGCCGGGCTTCTCTTTAATCTCTTCAATATCGAACTTAGCCATTACCTTTGGTGAGCGTATTCAGCATTTCGCTGGAATCGTCAAGCTGACTCATGCTGACACTATTCAGTACGATATCGGATGCTTTGGAGATTTCTTCTGCTGCCTCCGCACCAAAAGTTACAATCGTATCAGGATTATCAACTTCGATGGAATTAAGCAGCGCATCGACCTCAGGACTCTTGGCGAGCGCCTGTGTCATCTGTTCCCCGGTCGGCAGTAATGTCGTAATCTTTAACGACCATATCCGTTCCGGGAGACTGTTGTGTCGCCGGAGGAGCATTTTGCTGTCCCGGCTTATTGGAATTCAATAGCCAAAAAATCAAATCCTTTCCATAAAATTTTGGAGTTTTTCTCGCCAGCTTTTTGATTACCAGTGAGCGGGACATTAGCCATCTTGGGAGGCGTAAGGTTGTACATATACTCCCCCCACTTGATGTTCCACGCAAACAGGTGAATTAAGGTATTGTTCAAAGCATTGGTATCCCGTTGGAACGAAAACCAATACGTCAAACCCAAGTCGGTTTAAAAAATACCATCGTGATGGTATCTTCTAAAGAAAAATCCTTGTTCGCTTGTTGCGACATAAATGACTTTAGGGTTCTTCTTCGTAAAGTCAAATCGATTCAAAAGCTGCAAGATTTCCTTTTTTAAATTAAGGACTGTTGAGGAGGATAATATACTCTGTGCCGTTTTGGAACGTTCCTTTAATGGCTTTGCTGTTAATGAAATACTCCAAATTGTCAAGAATATAGTCCTGTACAGACTCTCTCAGGAAGTTGTATTGATATGCGGCACTTTCTTTAATAGCCGTTCTTTGCAGGCGAGAATTTCGCCAGAATTGAGTTGCATGCTGTTTGATAGGATTTTCATCTTCCGTCGCGTATACGGCACATGGTCGATGAGCATGACATCAGGAGTAATAAGACTTTTGATGAAAGACCAGTATGCGGCAATATCACCATCTTTTACACCTGAAACTTTCGCGAAAATTGTAGGAAGAGCAACTTTATTTCCTCAACAATGAAATTAGGGGGCGAAATTTTAATTCCTGATCCCACAGAATCAGGATTTCCTCATATGTGGTTCGCAATATCAGTGCCTCAGCCTGTGAATACTGCTGATCTCGGTACATACCAGTATCTTGATACAACAGCGTATCGAGATCCTGCTCAGCATGATAAGCGACCGTTCCGCTTGCACATCTGCGCTATTCTGCGGAAAATGAGCAACGGCAAGCGATTGTTCACACATAACTGTTTCAAAAGGTTTTATCGCCGATATTCTTGGCAGTTTCCGTTTCCGGCATTAGCAGGACAACATCTACCGGCATCATGGCGAGCATCTGATAAAACATTGCCTCTGTTTCGTTCTTGCAGGCACCCAAACGGAATACACAAGCGGTATCCGGCGGCTTTAATCCTTCGAACAACGTCCGCTGATATTGTTTCAGCCAACAGATGAGATACACTGCTTTGCTTGTTAAACGCTCCATAGAACCCGGATCAGCAGCTTCTTTTCGGAGCATTACGTCGATAAAGGCTTTTCGCATAAGCGTCTGCAAGTCGCTGTTGGAGTTACAGATATTGGACACCAATGCCTGTATCATCTGCTGTGTGTTCTGGTATTTATCCGCCTGATACTATTGATATCGTCAACCGAGATAGGTGGCGCATCTTCCAGAACGAGGACTTTTCTCCCGCTCGATTTAGCGGCGCTGTATGGTTTTGAAGATGTCGATACGTAGGTTTCTTTACTGGCTACACCTACGACCTGAAACGCACAGTTGCAAATCTGCTTTTCTTTGCCGCGCTTTGTCGGCTGATAAGCAACCGCGTCTTTCAATCCATACCTTCTGTACGCCATCCGTTCGTGTGAACTGCCCATGCAGAAGGCTGACCGTAAAGCTGTTGCTTTTGTTGGTTTGTCTGTATCTGCTGCCGAAGTGACTTCAAACAGAAGTCGGTTGGGAATTTTTTTCGGTGTTGGAGAACGTCATCTGTGTTGACATCTTAGATTGCGGGTCTATCGCTGCGTATTTTACACCGCCGTCATAGAGCAGCCAGACAATCTCGCAGCCGGATTTATTCAGTACCGACAGCAATGCGGTTGGGTATGTTCCGGCGCTTGTCTCACAAAAGAACCTTTGGTGGGTTATTGGAACCAGTTTATTGGCAATTCGTTCAAAGCGATAATATAGCCAGCACATAATCTTCATATAGGCGTTTTTTGGACACTTTCCGTTTTCCCATTTGCCCGTAGGCCGGAGAGTACATCATAAATTGCCGTTGCCATCGCTGTTCTCGGCTCGGAGTTGATACAGGCAGCCATTTTTCTAAGGCTCTCCACAATGAATCCTACGCTCATTTCAAAGCGACTGCCCATATTCTCGTTATAATACGAGAGCTGCTGCGGCGTTGGGTTCTGCAGCTCACCCCTCTATAACAACACCCGAACAGGAGGCTTCAGATAATACGATTTCAAGAACTCGCAGACCTCCCGGCTGTATCCGGTAATTCTACAAACTTCGCATCCTCCTTGGTTTTCTGCACGTTTTCACCTCCCGAAAGGAACATTTATTCTATCATTATTGTACACCCATATGCCCGTATATGTCAATATAAAAAGAACATTTGTACCGCCACGTCAATCTTCCTCCGGTGAAAAAGAGCTGTCTGCCATGTCGCATCTTCTCGCTGCTTTTGTGTATTATGCCAAAAACAGTCTTGCGTGTTCCTGGGATTTTATTTGACACGTTTGTGCAATATAGACAACACGCCTTGTTTCTTTCCGAGAAGCAGCAAAAAGACCTGCACCAATCTGAAAATTGGCACAGGTCTTTGTGTAGATTATTTCTTTTTGGTTGTCAACTTGAGGCATCATGTTGATTGGAATTACAAGGAACGCAATCACTGCGCAGAGAATCCACGAACGCAGATCCAGCGATTCAACACTCAGGACTTCCCCACCAAACGTTACGAAAACAAACTGCATCAGCAGAATAGATCCCATGACATACAGGAAATTCTTGTTGCGTCCGATATGCTCGAACGGATTGATGTGATCGGTACGAGCATTAAAACCGTTAAAGGTAATCGCCATCATGAATGTAGCGAACAGAGCTGATTTGAGGTAAGTCACATCAACATCACCGAACATGTTGCGGATAGCCGACAGGAACAGGATTGAGAGACAAGCTGCGGCGATATACAGACCGCTTACACCTACGCGGATCAGCATATTCTTCGTTACAATACTCTCGGAACGGGGTACCGGCTTTTTCTTTCATGTAAACTCCTTGAGCGCCGGCTCGCTGCCGAATGCGATAGCCGCGAGCGTATCCATAGCAAGGTTTACGAGAAGCAGTTGAATAGCAGTAAGAACGACCTTCTCGCCCAGCAGCGGACCAATGAAGCAAGTCAGGACTGCTGCGACGTTTACGGTAAGCTGGAAAATCAGGAACTTGCGAATGGACTTGAACATTGTACGACCATACAGGATAGCCTTTTTCAATGGATGCAAAGTTGTCGTCCAGAATAGTGATATCTCCTGCATCCTTAGCAACTTCTGTGTACCACTGCCCATGGCAAAACCTACGTCTGCCTTTTTTAGGGTGCAGGCGAATCGTTTACCACCATCACCCGTCATACCTACTACATAATCCATTTCCTGCGCTACACGGACAAGACGGCTCTTGTCGGTCGGCAGCGCACGTGCAACAACAACACGAAGGTTCGGAAGGATTTCCTTAAGTTCATCATCAGACTTCTGTGCCATTTCCGCAGAGGTCAGAGCGACATGTTCAGAAGCGGTCAACAGTCCAGCTTCATGGCGATAGCAACAGCAGTTTCCTTTCGGTCACCGGTTACCATAACAACCTGTACACCGGCAGCCTGGACTTCCTTAATGGCGTCTGCTGCTTCTTTACGGACGTTGTCACGGATGCTGATAACGCATACGAGGGTCAGCTCACCCGCGTCAGAATCGCCGTCAGCGAGCGCTACAGCCAGCATACGCATCGAACGGGCAGCCTGCGCATCAATGTAAGCCGTCATTGCCTTACGGTCGGTAAACTTGCTTACGTTACCCTTCATATCGAGGTAAGTAGTACAGCGTTCAAGAATTTTTTCTGGTGCACCCTTTACGAAGGTCATCTTCTTGCCATTCGATTCAACGACTACGCTGGAATACTTTCTTGGCAGAATCAAAAAGAATTAAATTTTGCAAACAGAATCCTTGTTGATGTTCTGAGCGACCTTTTCCTCTACGAGATATGTCATCAGTGCGCGGTCAGTGGAGTTGCCACCGATAACAGTGCCATCATGCGCTGCAGATGCGCTGTTGTTTACGCCCACACCTGTGATAATTGCTTCGGAATATACCTTATGAAACATCAGAAAGTGTTTGGAAGGTCTTTACTTCACCGCTTGCCATCTCTACAACAGACAGCTTGCCGCTGGTGATAGTACCGGTCTTATCCGAGAACAGGATGTTAAGACTGCCGGCAGTTTCAAGGCCATTGATTTTACGAACAAGGACGTTATCTTTTGCCATCTTGAGAGACTGGAAAGATAACAGAATAGACGTTAGCATCGGCAGACCTTCCGGCACAGCACAAACAATAATGGTGACGGCAACGGTGATAGCATCCATCAGCAAGCGAATCCAGTCGTAAATCGATCCGGGGATATCGCCGGAAATGATCGTCTTAAGCAAAACTCCCAGTACGATGGCGATTGCGCCAATATAATGCCAAACTTGGAGATTTGCTGTGCCAGTTTATGCAGCTT
>VOFC01003569.1_pt1 | contig 16553 bp, 20 predicted proteins | sample 5384161 | NCBI WGS metagenome assembly VOFC01 (sample SAMN12384722, study PRJNA508395) | human gut metagenome | isolation source: healthy gut B | host: Homo sapiens | reverse complement strand
AAATCAGATGGTCGGCTGGTGTGGTGGCTCTGGTAGATCTGGTGATCTTCTGGACAGATATTTTTTATTATGAGAGAGCGTTTTGGCTGACACTGTTTTTTGTTGTAATTCAGTTAGCAATGGTTTTGCTTATATCTATCTGGCTTTATAAAAAGACACACGAAAATGAATTGTCCTAAAATTGAAGCAATTCACCCTTAAACTGTTGAGCCTTTGGGATATTTCTGCAACATTTGGGGGTTAGGATGACAGAGAAAAGGAGTGAATGACTATGACATTACCAGCTGTCTGGCTTTGCTTTGTCTGTGATTGGGATGGAAACCGAAGCAAAAACGAGAATTGCTTGTGTCAAGTCAGATGTTATATCACAATCTGAACGATGAACAGATGCAGACCCTGCGGCATGATGAAAGAATTTCGGTTCAAAGATATATATGCAGGCGGCCAATACGCAGATTGAAAACTATCTGGTGATCCTCTGTCTATATCGAGCAAAATAACAGCCAAATCGTTATGGATGAAATTGTGGAAGGACAGTATCCCATAGACCTTTATGATGTAGCTGTGGATAAGGCATATTTGGAGCAACTGGGGCTTCCAGCGGAGTTAAGGGGTAACAATCACAATCCCGTTTTATGATGGAAATACGGAAAACTTTACTGTGGTAGGCCTTACAGACAGTGGTTTCCACAGAACGGGTCTACTCCCTTTTCTGTTCCAAACAATATACGGAAGCGGGAAGCCAATTCCAGCATTCTGTAACAGCTCTGGCTGTTCTATTTGCTCATGCTGATGAAATGTCCAAGCAGGTATTTGAAGCCATGACCAAGCAGATTGAGGCTGACTATGGTATTCCAGCGCAAAATTCTGATCCGAACGATGGTTTTCTTTCCTCTCTGGAGCCGAATTGGGAAGATATTCAGATTGTTATGATCTTTTCTTTTGCTGTACTTTTGTTAGTTATTTGGTGATTTACAGTATTTTTTATATTTATGTGCATAATCAGGTGCGAATTTGGGCAGTTGCGTACAATGGGAACAACTGCAAAACAGATTAAGAAAATTCTTCGGGTACAAAAGGTAGGATTTTCTGTGTTTATGGGCCACAGCTTTGGGGCTGGTAATCGGTGGGATTGCAGCTTTTTCTGTTCAAGCCAAACGGATGGAGCTGGGGTAGTACCGCAATAACCAGTATTGTAATTTTCCTTCTTGTCTATGGCATGATATGGCTGGCTATGAGCAAGCCTGCAAAATTACAGGCAGCATTTCACCGATCGAGGCAGCAAAAAAACCGGATATGAGAGTTTTCCTGCTGTTTCAAAAGAAACTACATCGGAAAAATCACCCCTTTTCACTGGCTATTATGGGAAGTTCCGCAACCGGAAAAAAGTGGATTGTAACTGTTCTTTCGTTAGGTATTGCAGGAATCATGTTTATGGGCGGAACAACACTCCTTTCTTCTCTGGATATGGAGCGCCTTGCCAAGACATGGGCTTTTAGAATATGGAGAATTTGAAGTTGAGCTTTCCCGAAATGCGATCAAGAATGACCCATGGACAAACTAAGTCCAGTTAAAGAATCGCTGAATGAAGATTTGATACAGACCATTGCGCAGATGGAGGTGTTGCAGAAGTTTCGGAATATAAAACATTAGAGCAAAATTTGAATACAACGGAGTGACTAAAAAGAAAATATTACCCCATTCACCAGATCAGCAGGCCCTCTTGAAAAATATTTGTGACTGGCACGGTTGATTATTCAACTATGTCTGAAAACATGAGATTCTGGTGTTGCAGAAATGAATATGCAGACTACATCTACGACTGGACATTTCATGTTGAGATACGGTGAAGTTCCGCTGGTTTGATGGGATACGGGACAGGAGACAGAGTTTAGAATTAAGCTGGAGAAATCAGCGATGGTATCTTTGAAGAGGATGGTGGAGGTAAAATTTTTGGAAAAACAGGATTTTCCTACTGCCAGAAGAACTAATGAATCAAATGATGCCATCTGGCTTTAACTTCAACAGTCAGTTGTTGGTTCGTATGGATGACCTTTTACAAGAGCCAGCCCTTCGGGAAAACTATGAATGATCTGCTTGATACCACACCAATGGTAACAATGGAATCTCTATGACTACTATCAAGACAGCGAGGCTATGTATCAACGCACCAGCCTTGTGATATGGGGGCTGTGTGGTTTATCATGCCGTTTGCAGTTATCAATCTGGTAAATACACTGATTGCTACGACACTCTCCCGCAAACACGAATTTTCTGTTCTGCGCTCTGTTGGTATGGCCAAAAAGCAGTTAAGGCAGACAGTGCAGTGTGAAGGCATTTTGCTTGCTGGCTGTCCCTTTCGGTTACATTTTCCTTTGGGATATTTCTGCAACATTTTGGGGTTAGGATGATAGCGAAAAAGGAGTGAAGGACTATGACATTACCATTTGAAAATGATACCAGCCGGATTGTAAAAGCGGCTGGCGAAACAGAATATGAAAGCAAACCGGCGTACATCCATTTCTATCATGGTAGCCATATTGATCGCATCAACTTTTTTGTGTTCGTTATGCACATTCGTCCAAAGCTATTGGAATCAAAGTGTGCAGCAGGAGATTGCAGCCTACGGTGATTGGGATGCACAGCTTTTGGAGATTCATGCCAGCCAGCTGGATTTGATTCGGAATAACCAAAATATCCAGAGCATCATGGTAAAAGGAGATAATCAGACCGCCTTATTGCCGACTGCATCCGGCCTGCCCTATCTTTTGATTCAAAATTGTGATGGGGCATATTGGGGCGGTATGCGGGAAAAGAATCTGATCCTGCGCGGACGGGTTCCCCAGGCGCCGGGAGAGATTGTTGTTGGAAAAAGTTTTTTTGAGCAGAATCCATCTGTTGAGATTGGAGATCGGCTGAACCTGGATTTGGGCGAACGAAGGATTGGAAATACAACTGTGGATTTTCTTTCCCCCATTCAAAGCGGGGAAGAATTTGTGAAAACAGAAAAAGTGCAGTACACCATCGTTGGTGAGATTGATATGACTGTTTCCAGCGCATACAATGGCTACCCTGCGTATGGGTGGCTGGACACGGCCACATTATCGGAGGACACGGGGATCGTTGCGTATCTTCAAGTGACGCAGCCGCGAAAAGTCTATGAAATCATCCCGCAGATAGCAGAGGACATTGGCTTGCAGCCGGATGAATTTGGTGACTATCCCTTCCGTTACCACACAGCCCTGCTTGGGATGTATGGAATTTATGCGCCGGGACATTTCTAAGCAGTGACCTTCCCAAACTTGCGCTTGCGCTCGGTTTGGTCATGGCAGCATCTATGGCGGTATTTGCCTATATCATTCGGGGCGCTTTTTCTATTTCTGCGAAACGCAAGGTAAAAGGAGCTGGGAATCTTAAAATCCATTGAATGACGCCCAGGCAGATCCACATGATGATCGTATATGAGGCGCGCTGGCTGTCTGTGCTTCCCATTATGGTTTCTGTGGGACTTGGATACCTTTTTTTCCTATGGCGTATTGGCAGCATACTCTGACCTGACGCAGGAAGTGACAGGGAGCCGGATAACCGCTTCCTTTCCCCGTGGGTCGCAGTGGTTTCCATGATTCTTTCGTTCCTGACGGTTTGCCTGGCTGCATCTGGTCCTGCCCGGCAGATGGGAAAACTTCGCCCGATTGAAGCGGTCAAAGAAAGTTGGAGCAATCCTTCTTTGAAAAAATCAGCAAAGCATCCGATCCTGAAAAAGTGCTTTGGATTTCTTGGAAATATTTCTGCAAACTCCATGACGGCTAATAAGAGGCTGTTTCGTACCTGTACGGTAACGCTGAGTCTGTGTATGCTTTTGATGTTCAGTTTTCTGGCTGTTTTTTCCGTTTCAGATATTAACAATACAAAAGCAGAACAGGACAGCCACTTTAATGTCAATCTTACAATGGAGTCTGGTCAGAAAATAGAGTCGGCGCTTATGGAGGAATTGAAGCAGCTGCCTCATATAGAAGAACAGGCCACCTATACGATGGCGAACTGTGCGCTCTGGGTTTCAGAAAGTGAGCTGTCAGAAGAATTTCTTTCCTCTGGAGGATTTGACACAAAAGCGGCTGGTGAGTATGTAGCAAAGCGCGATGGTCGCTACCGTATCCCATGTGTATTGATTGGTCTGGAACAGGACGCCTATGAAGATTATCTCATGCAGTCAGGGGTGCCTTATTCTGAACAGGGTGCTGCGCTCATTGTCAATTCTGTTGTGAAAAATCCTGACTCCAGAGGTTATGAAGCCAAAAAAGATATGGTTCCATATCTAAAAACTCAAAGAAGGTCAATCTTTAGAAGTAACAGAGAAGTTTCTGGACTCCATTCAGGGGGATTACCGTTTTGATGTGACGGTATCATCTGCACTTTCTGAAATGCCGGAGATTGGGCGTAATATGGCCTTTTATACATTGCCCATTCTGGTGCCGATGGATCAATACTATGAGATTATCCAGAATTTCGGAGAGGATCGTGCAGTTTACAATTACAGGACTTACATGAATCTTCTCGTGGAAGATGGGCTGGATGCCGAAGTACAGGCGCAGGCAGAGCATATCTGTGGTACTTATCTGGGGACGAGTGATTTCTATACCTCCAGCAAGACTCAGCGCGCTTTGGACAGAGAGCGGCTGACCGATGCGACCATGCTGATCGTTTACAGTTTGACTGCACTATTTGGTATCATTGGAATCTCATCGGCAGCAGTGGCGATTCTGAACAGTCTGTATCAGAGAAGAAAGGAATTTGCCATGCTGCGTTCTGTGGGGCTGGATAGAAAAGGTCTTAATCGTTTGCTGCATATAGAAGGGTTCTTCCTTGGAGGAAAGCCTTTGGTCATTGGATTGCCGATTCTGTTTTTGATCGCCGCAGTTTTGATGTGGATGCAGGATGTGACTTTTATGGAGTTCATTCAGGTATTTCCGTTATTAGGGCTGGCAGCCTATATTGTTCTGGTACTAATGGTCATCAGTGGGATTTACAGAACGGCTTCCAGAAGAATCCGCAGGGACATTATTGTAGAAGCCTTAAAGGATGAAAATGTGTGAGTCTTACTGCAAAATGAATTGTCCTAAAATTGAAGCAATTCACCATAGATTTTTATAGCGTTTAGGACAATTCTGCAACATTTGCCCTTTACCCTATACTCAACAAATTAAGAAAGGCAGGTAACTGTTATGAAAATTTTGCAGACAACTGATCTTAAAAAATACTACGGCACAGAGCCGAACATTACCCGCGCCCTGGATGGCGTGAACTTCTCTGTGGAGGAGGGCGAATTTGTGGCGGTGGTCGGCACTTCCGGCTCCGGTAAGTCCACCCTGCTTCACATGATGGGCGGCCTGGATACCCCCACTTCCGGCAGCGTGATGGTGCGGGATAAGGAGCTGGCGAAGATGAACGATGAGCAGCTTACCATCTTCCGCCGCCGCAATATCGGCTTTATTTTCCAGAACTATAATCTGGTGCCGATCCTAAATGTTCATGAGAACATCGTTTTGCCCGTGGAACTGGATGGGGATACGGTGGATCAGAAATTCATGGCGGATGTGGTGTCCATGCTGGGACTGGAGGATAAGCTGAAGAATATGCCAAACAACCTCTCCGGTGGCCAGCAGCAGCGTGTGGCTATCGCCCGCGCTCTGGTGTCAAAACCCGCTATCGTCCTTGCCGATGAACCCACCGGAAACCTGGACAGCAGGACCAGCGCCGATGTGCTGGGGCTTTTGCAGAGAACGAGTCGTGAATTTAACCAGACGCTGGTAATGATCACACATAATGATGCCATTGCCCAGCTTGCAGACCGTATCGTGCGGATTGAGGATGGCAAAATCGTTGGATAAAGGAGGTGGCAGACATGACATTGCCTTTTGAAAATGATACAGGGCCGGTTATTAAAAAATTGGCGTCACGAAGTATTCAAACAGATAAGCGGCGCAACCTGTTTGTGATCGTAACGATTGCTCTGGCAGCCGCTTTGATGGCAGCGATTTTTTGTGCAGGAGCGGGAAGTGACAGAAAACTGGAGGCGGACATTCGGGGACAGTATCAGGCGGTTGTGGTGAATTGTGACCGTGATACGATTGAAAGACTGAAAGACTGCCCGGAAGTGGAACGCTGGGGCCTTTCCCAGAATTACGGTTCTGCCCGCTATGGTGACAGCGTTCTGACTGTGGAGTATGCGGATGCCAACTGGATGGAATTGGGGAAGAAGCCTTCCTTTACTGGGACACTTCCGCAGGCTGCCAATGAAATTCTGGTAGAACGGGCATTTCTTGATTATTTTGAAATCCCCGCAGAAGTCGGGCAGACCATAGAAGTGAATCTTGGAAACGGAAAGCAGACCTATACCGTCAGCGGTATCATGGATGTGGAGAATGACTCCCGTATGTTCCAGCTTTATGTATCTGAAGCATTTGTGGAGGAGATGGCACAGGGGGAGCCGCTGTTTGAATTTCGGCTTCGTTATACTGGTGCTGATAGTATGGAGCTGGAGCAGCTCAAGGCGGATATTGCAGCATTCCTTTCTGCCAACGATGTCTCAGAGGATCAGATTTTTTACAGTTCCAACTATTTCGATATGCAGGGCTTTAAGTCCGGCGTGATGAAATATTACATTCCCGTGGCAATCCTTTTGCTGGTTGCCTGTGCCGTGGTCATTTACAGTATCTTTTTCATTTCCGTAAAGGGCAAAATGCGGGAATATGGACGCCTGAAAGTGATTGGCACAACACCAAAACAGATCCGGCGGATCGTGCGGCGGGAGGGATTGCTGTTATCTCTTTGCGGTATCCCGCTGGGGCTTTTGGTTGGAGGGGCCATCGGGTTTGCCATTTTCCCGGCACATTGGAGCTGGATGGGCAATCTGCCCTATCTGGCTGCGACCGCAGCAGCCTGCGCCCTGACGGTATTTCTGTCCATTCATGCGCCGGTCCGCATGGCGGCGAGGGTATCCCCAATCGAAGCGGTCCGCTCCAGTGGTTATGAAACGGCAACAGACCGGAAAGATCAGAAAAACCACCGCATTACGCCGTTCTCTATGGCACAGATGAACTTTAGGCGGAGCAGGAAAAAGACGGTCATCACTCTGGTATCTTTGGGATTGACGGGTGTGTTTCTGGTAACAGCCGCTACGGTACTTAACTCCATCAGTCCCGAAAAGATGGCGATAGAAGCTATGGGAGATCACTGCAACTATGAGGTCAGCTGGATGGATTCGGGAGGCGCGGAAGGATTGCCTGCCATCGCGCGTGAAAATCCATTGACAGAAGAACTTCGTCAGGAGCTTCTTGCCATAGATGGTGTGGAATCTATCACCAGCCATGAAGTAACATCCGTAACGGTGAAACTCCCCCAGGAAAGTGTTGCATTAAAGTTCCCTGTATTTGACAGAGAGCAGATGGAACAGTGGCTGCCGGAGGAAAATCTGGAACAGGGCAGCGCAGATTATGAGGAGCTTGCCGCAAACAACGGTGTGGTCGTGACAGATTCGGAAGATCATCTTTTAAGTATGTTTTATGGCTATACGCCTGCTGTCGGGGATGTGCTGACCTTTGAATCCATGGATGGTAAGGCCATAGAAGTAACGGTCATGGGGATTGCGAAACCGTCAGTGACATCAGGCACCGGCGCATGGGGCCTGTTTACCCTTACAGAAGAACTGGCCGATCAGCTCTACCCGGATATTGAGAACAGGGAGGCCGTTTGGAATGTCCATACCTCGGAGGACTCGGATGCGCTCAGGGCGTCTATTTTCAGCCTGCTGGAAAATCCGGTGCTGACGGTCTTTTCCAGAGCAGACCATGCGGCATCCCTGGAATCGCAGCTAAAGATGATGACCCGCGGTGTTTATCTGCTGCTGGCGTTCCTGTTTGTGTTCTCTATGGTAAATCTGGTCAACACCCTGATGACCAATCTGCTGGCAAGGCAGCAGGAGCTTGGGATTTTGCAGTCTGTGGGAATGACCGGAAAGCAGGTTTCCCGTATGCTGATTGCAGAATGCCTGTGGTACGCAGGGGTTACGGTATTTTTGTCAGTTGGCATTGGCGGAATCCTGGGCTGGATTTTTTGACTATGTGATCAGCAGTTTTAATATTTTTTTGGGGAACTGTCCTATCAATTCCCTTTGATGGAAACGGTTGTTTTTGTTCTTTCACTTTTGGTCGTGACCGGAATCTTCTCTGTGGTTGCTGTCCGTTACTCTAAACGGCTTTCCCTTGTAGTGCGGATCAAGACCATGGACTAACCAGAGGCGGCGGCTTCCAATGTGAAGTCGCCGCTTTGCTGACAGCAGAAATATAAGACTTAAAGGAGATGACAAAATGACAGTACCATTTGAAAATGATACAGGAAATATTGTCAGGAAACTGGCAGGAAAAAGTTTGAAAAGCGAAAAACGCCGGAATTTGATGGTGGTGATCGCCGTTGCGCTGGCATCCTGTCTGATCTGTTTTTCGATTGTGATGGCTTTGTCTACCCGGCAGATAGAGAAAAATCATGTGGAGGATACCTATGAGGCAGTCTATACCAGGATTACCGAGGAAGATGTGTCCACCCTGAAGGGGCTGGATGACTTCTCGAGGGTAGGAGAGTATTATATGCTGGCTGTGGAACCTGCGGAGCAGGGATACAATGCCTCCTATATCTATTGTGATGAGGAAACCATGTATATTGCCCGTGACCAGATGAAGTTTTTGGAAGGCCGACTGCCACAAAAGGAGGATGAGGTGGTGGTGAGCCGTTATTTCCTTTCCAACTATGGTGCAGACGCCGGGATAGGAGAAAAGGTTATGCTAAGCAGCGAGAGCTTTCACGGAGAATACACGGTGACTGGCATTATGGAAGGCTATAAGGAAAAAGAGGTAAATGGCACATCCATCCTTCTTTCCAAAGAAGCCCTGAAGGGATGGAGCGGCTATGACCCCGCTGATTAACGAGCCTATGTTCATTTTAAGAATGAGCAGCAGATGGATGAAACAGAATTGACTGCCCGCAGCCGGGAGATTGCCAAGGAATATCAGCTGGAAATGCCGGTCATGAACCTCAGCTATATGAAATTCTATAAGCAGCCGGTGAATGTCAGTATGCTTGCGCTGGTTGCCGGAATCGCAGTCCTGGTCATCATCGGAGGGTATGTTGTGATACAAAGTATCTTCCGAATCTCGATCAATGACAAAATTCAAAGCTATGGACAACTGCGGACCATCGGCACAACGCCAAAACAGATCCGCCGTATTGTCAAAAAAAGAAGGCCGTTTCTTAGGATGGGCTGGCATTGGTATCGGTATTTTGCTGGGATGTGCAGCCGGGTTTGCACTGTTTCCCCGTGGGTTTAATTGCCGTTTTTTATGCTGCCGCGATTGTTTTGACTGCACTGCTTGGCTGGTTTATGGTATCCATTGCGATCCGCAGACCGGTAAAGATTGCCGCCAGTATCTCCCCGATTGAAGCAGTCCGCTTTACCGGCAATCAGAGCGGAAAGACCCACACACATAAGAAGAATATGCGGTTAAATCCCCTCTCCATGGGAATTGCAAATTTCAGGCGTGACCGCAAAAAGACAATCAGCATCGTGGCTTCCCTGAGTCTGGGCGGGGTGATCCTTTTGGTGACAGCCTCTATTCTTCTGGTTCGTTCGCCGGAGCGGATCGCAAGGCAGTTTTTCCCGGATGGGGATTATAAAATCTATATGAACTCTGAAAAACAGAATATGAGGTAATGTCGGAGGGAAATCCTTTGAATGAAGCGCTTCGGCAGGAGGTGCTGGCTGTGGACGGCGTGACAGATGTGATCGAGAATCGTCAGGCGGTTCATGTGCGGTTTGAGAATGAGGAAAGTTCTTCCGGCGGAATGTGCGATCTGTTGAGTGATAGAAACAGGGATCAGATAGAAGCGGCGCTTGTGTCCGGAACTTTACCTCAAGATTCCCATAGTATTGCACTTTGATATGGATTATGCAGAAGATATGATCGGTGTAGATGTGGGGTCAGTTATCAAACTTTCCATCGGGGATCAAGAGATTCCTGTCACTGTTTCCGGTCTGCTCATAAACGATGGGCTTAAAATGGTCATGGTCCTCTGGCATTGGACAAGCACCTGCATGGTTGCAACCAAAGAATTGTTTCAGGAAAGCAATGCCCATGATCGATTGTTTTGATTATTCCTGGAGCATTGTCAGTGATCCCCAAAAGGCAGAGAGCAGATTGAAAACAGTCTGAGTGCGATCATTTCTTCTGATCCCGACCTTGCACTGGACACCATTGGGATACATAAGGTTTCAGGCGCTGTCCTGGCTGGTATTCCTCTTTGGCGTGGTCAACCCCATCAATACCACCCTCTCCAACCAGATGTCCAGAAAGGGGAAAACAGTGTCTTTCGTGCCATTGGTCTGACCAGAAAACAGCTTTGTCAAATGACCATTTATGAAGGGAATTTGCTATGCGTTTTGCTGCGTTGGCAACCCTGGCAGTCGGCCTCCTGATCGCAGTGATATTTGCCCGGAAAAATTCAGCGAATGACTTCTTCCATGTAGCAATGCCATATTCCTTCCCCTTCGCCTTTTTATTCTGGCGTCCTGCCATGACAAGGACGACTACGAACAGGAGTGCGTCAAGCGCCGGGGCGCGACGCTGTGCATGGACAAAATGAAAGGACTGCTACTACAAGATAAGCTGGTGGAATACGCCACCGGCAGTTATCCGGCGAAAAGGCCCCGACTTTTCACAAGCTGCTCTTTTGTCCATGCAGAAGATACCAGCGCCGAAGTGCTGCGGGCAACGGTAGGAGTGAGAGCCGTGCAGAACAGCGGCCAACGCAACAGTCAGGGCAGAGATATGAGCCAGCGTATTGAGGTTTGCCGCGCTTGTGCCATTGCGCACCCACAGCCGTTCCTGACCTGTGGATTTGAAGCGGGAATTGTAGCGCTCACACTCCGTCCGCAGGGCGTAAGTCCGTTTAAAGTAGAGACAGCTGCGGTCAACGGAAAGTCTGTAGTCATCGGGAACGGTTTTATATTTCGTGCAGCCCCGGTTTTTCTTCCCGTTGTTCCAGTTTTTGTGGTTGCAGGGGCAACCACCGGTCTTGGACTGGCGGAAGGGGCAGCAGTATTTCTGGCGGGTACGCCCATTGTCGGTGGTTTTGCCGTCCTTGTGCATAGCCAGCCCGGCCGCGCAGATTGGATTACCGACAGAAATCGCTTCAGAGGCTTTCGTGCCGCGTGGATTGAGGGGAATAAAAGCCTCGCCCTCATAGACCGATTTCACGGTGTTGTAGATGATTTTCGCATCGTAGCCCTTGTCGGCAAGGAAGGCGCATTCCTTCAAAGAGATCGTCTGATCCGCGGCCGCGAGGATCTCAGCGGCGACGGCGGGATCGGCGACATTGCCCGGTGTGGTCAGCTCGTAGAGCGGCAGGCCGGAGATGCAGTCCACCAGCACATGACTCTTGTACCCCCAGTAGAACTCATACCGCCGCTCATTGTGCTGGTTGGAGGCCGAGTGGACGCCGAGGGCGCAGTCCGGGTCGCTTTTGGGGTGGTTTTCCTTGGAGAACTTGCTTTTCGCAAAGGATTTCGGGTTGTTCTGCTTCGTGTTCGCCATGACGGGCGTGGAATCCAGGCCAACGAAAGACGCATCCACCACGCCCAGCTCATACAACTTCCGCACCAGATTGGCCATGATCGACTTCAATGCACCGTTGTTCAACTGCCGCAGGCAGCGGTCATACGTCCAGTAGGGACGGCAGCGGCTCCATGATGTTAAAGCCGCAGTAATGGGCGATGATGCGGTTGTTGTCCAGATAATCCATCAGATCTGTGATCTGCGCGAAGCCCTCACATTTCATAACGATAAACGCACAGACCATGGCTTCTTTGGGGAAGCCCCGCCGCCCGGTTGCCGCCCTGGGCAGCGTGAAGTCCAAGCTGCTGAAAAGCTTGTCATAAAACATGGCGGCGCTTTGGGATGTGAACAGCGTCACATCCTGAATGATTTCCTGTCGGTAGATAGCGGCCAGCCCCTTTCCGGTTGGTTTTCTCTCAAGTCAATTTTACCAAAAATTTATTATCTCAAATTGAAACAGCCTATTTCCTGCCTGCAAAATGGCATTATGCGTATTCAGAATAATGATCTGGATTTTTTTCGCTGCCGATTTTGTCTAACGATGAAATGGGACAACTATGTGCTGCCTTTGAAGAAATGCGGAGTGAACTTCTGAAATCGAATCGGCTGTTGTGGCAACAGGCCGAGGAACGCAAACGGCTCAATGCCGCATTTTCCCATGATCTGCGTAACCCGATTACGGTATTAAAAGGAAGTGTAAAACTTTTGCGGCAAGGTATTCAGGATGAACAGACCATAGACCGGCTGGAAAGTTACACTTTACGGATCGAGCAGTATGTAGAAGCTATGAGCAGTGTTCAAAAAGTTGGAACAACTCTCTGTTAAGCCAAAAAGAAATCAGACTATCAGTTTTACAGAGTGAATTGCAGGAAACAGCACGACTGTTGGCGCTATCCAAAAAAGTTTCTGTCTTAGTCCAATCAGGCGGAACTGTTTGTATAGATCACGGGCTATTTCTTACCGTAGCAGAAAATCTGATTGGAAATGCGGCGCGATTTGCAGAAAAAAGCAATCTCTATTCAAATAACGCTGCAAAATGATTCTTTGGTCTTGAAAGTAGAGGATGACGGTGCGGGGTATCCGCTGTCTCTCGTGCAGAATGGGCCAAATCCCTTTGAAACGACAAGTAGCAATTCCTCACATTTCGGAATGGGACTTTACAGCAGCAGAATTTTATGTGAAAAACATGGTGGACGATTGATTTTGGGAAATCAGGCCGGGGGCGGTGCATCCGCAACTGCCATTTTTCATTTCGTGTAATCCTTGAGCAATTTTTGAGATTTATCATTTACACTCTCCTTATACCACAAATAAGGAGAGTGTTTTTTATGAATATTGAGGCAAAGAATTTATCAAAGATTTATGGTGATGGTGAAAACCGAGTGGTGGCTTTGGATCATGCGAATCTCGAAATTGTATCCAGCGATTTTATTTCTATTATGGGACCATCTGGAAGCGGAAAAAGTACCCTGCTTCATTTGCTTTCCGGCTTGGATAAGCCATCTTCCGGTTCGCTGACCTACGATGGTAAAGATATTTACAGTTACAGCGATAAGGAGTTGTCGGCATTCCGCCGGAAACGGATCGGATTTATTTTTCAACAATTTAATCTGCTTCCGGTTCTGACGGCGAAAGAAAATATTATCATGCCTCTTTTGCTGGATAAACAAAAACCGGATGAAGCATACCTGAAGCAGCTTACAGAACTGCTTGGCATTCAGGGGCGCTTGGAACATCTGCCCCATGAGTTATCCGGCGGCCAGCAGCAGCGTGTAGCCATCGCCCGCGCTTTGATTTCAAAACCAGATGTGATTTTTGCTGATGAGCCTACGGGAAATCTGGACAGCAAAAGCGGCGGCGAAGTCATGGAACTGCTTCAAAATGTGTGGGAAAAGATGGGTAAAGCTCTCGTTGTCATTACCCATGACAGCCGTATTGCGCGAATGGCAGACCGCCAGTTTCAGATCGTAGATGGTTTGCTTGCGGAGGTGACAGCGAAATGAAATCTTATCGTACATTAGCATTAAAAGAACTGCTATCCCAAAAAGTCACTTCTATTCTTATTTTGATTGCCGTTGTGCTGTCTACTATGATGACAACTATTGTGGGACAATCCATTGGCGTACTTAGTGCAATGCGGGAACAGCAGGCCATCGCTGTCGGAGGAAACCGATATGCCACTTTTTTGCAGATGAATGCAGAGCAGCTTCATGCACTGGAACAGGATGAGCGTCTTTCCTATGTAGGCAAATCTATTTATATGGGAAGTTTAGAACTCTCCCCATCTCTTACCCTTGGTTTGATGGAGTATTTGGATGATACTGCCGCTATCTACCCATCAAGTACCAGTATAGAGGAAGGTCGCCTGCCGGAAGCCTCGATGGAAATAGCGCTTTCTGAAGATATTCTGAAATACCTTGGCTTTGAGGGTGATATTGGAGATAAGATTACACTTTCACTGCAAAAAAATCTTCGCCACAATATTGCGGACAGCTATTCCTACACAGCGGAATTTGTCCTTACAGGGATATTGAAAAATAACTACTTAGGATATACAAGCGGCACTGTTACGGGAGTTGTAGGAGAAGGAACTGCCGAACAACTTTTGCCAGAATCTTATGTTTATTACAATGTAGATATTCGGACTGCCGATAAAAAAAGTTTTCAAGCAGTCGTCAATGACATCAACATGGAATTGAACATCCATGAGCTTGATACCAGCTACAATATTGTATATTTGAACGCTTTGGGAATTTCCTATACTGCAAATTCCGAGGATGCCAATGATAAGGGATTCTCTTTTATGACAGTCGCAGGGATATTAGTGGGCAGTTTAATTTTGCTGGCTGCTGGCCTTGTGATTTACAACATTCTGAAAATATCTGTCTCAAAACGAATAAAGGGATATGGAACACTTCGGGCTATTGGAAGCGAAAAAGGACAACTTTATCAGATCATTGTAATTGAAGTAACCCTATTGTGTCTGATTGGGATTCCTATTGGTATGCTTCTTGGCTTTTTGAGTGCCAGAGGGATTTTAGAGACAGCTACCGGCCTGGTTTCTCCTGAATTGTTCTTGGTTCAGGATTCTTCCGAATTGAAAACCCTAATAGCAGAAAACAGTTCTTTGAATGGAACCTTACTGATATTAAGCGGAGCAATCACTTTGGCGTTTGCGTTGTTTGCAGCATTACCAGCAGCCAGATCAGCCGCAAGGGTATCCCCTATTATGGCGATGTCTGGAACAAATCTGAAAATTCGACGCAGAAAGCGTAAAACAAAGAAAATCCATAATTTTGAAGCATACTATGCCCGTCTGAACTTAAAGAGAAATAAAGGCCGTACTGCAATTACAATTTTGTCCCTTGTTATGAGTATCACGGTTTTTATTGCACTGCAAGGTTTTTTCCTCTTTACTGAACGCTGCAAGCGCTCACAAATGAAAGTGTTGGATTTACCGCAGACGATCTGAATACCTTAAAGAAAAATAAAGCAGTACAGAGCGTAGCTGCTATACAGTTTTCGCTTTACGAACAAAATGAAAATGGGCAGCTCGATGGAATCAGTCTTGAATTTCAACTAAAACCCGGCGAAACTTTTCAGGTTGTCGGATTGAACGATGAATATTGGGATTATTTTATGGGGATCAATTACCAGAAGAACAGCTTGGACAACTGAAATCAGGGAACGCCTGTATCGTAAGGAATCCTATTCCAATGAGCTACGGCGAAGATGTTCTTGAATTTACAAATATAGAGGCCGGAGAAAGCATCTGTGTTGCGGAAACGGTGCTGGATGTTTTGAAAACCTTAGATGGTTATGACGGTTATCTTGGTATTGGCAATGGCGGTTTCACAAATGGTGTCCAGGTAATCGTTGATGACGCTATCTATGAACGCCTGACGGGAAAAAGATACCTATTCAGAGTTTTTGCCCACGCTGAATGAGGGCGCAGACAGGGAAATCTTTTGATACATTTATCGAGTCATTTTGTGATAGGACGCCGGGGGACAACATTCTTGTCGTATGAAGAAAGCGACCAGCAACTGAAAGAGAGTTTTGCACAGATTCAAATGCTGGCATGGGGACTGATTCTTTTTGTTGGCCTAATCGGTATTCTTAATATCATCAATACCGTTTACACAAATATTCACACCAGAGTAACAGAAATCGGTATGCAACGGGCCATTGGAATGAGCGCCGGTAGCCTCTATAAAACTTTTCTTTGGGAAGGTGCATATTACGGGATTATTGCCTCTGTGATTGGAAACGTGCTGGGATATGTTTGTACGATTTTCATTGAGGCGGCCACGAGCGACACCCTCCAGCTTGTTGCAATTCCTGTCATCCCATTCTTGAAGCAACCCTCTTGGCAGTAGGAGCCTGTCATGGCCAGCAATTCTTGGTTCTTGAATAGCTTTTCTCTGACTGAAACGAGATAAAACTTGAATTGCTACAAAAAAATGAAGCAATTCAGCCTGTTTTCTTACCGAAAAAGAAAGCGGTTAGGAGATTTCTGCAACATTTTGTGTTTATCTTTATAGACGCAGACAACATCAATCCGCTTTTTCGATGATTAGAGGTGACAGCATGGAAGAAATCGTAGTGATTCGGGTTTCTGATCCTGACGGTAGCATTTTCCCATCTATTATGGAAATTTTACAAAATAAAAATGTCCAAATCATCCATGCTGTAAACTGTGATCCATCTGTTGTAACTTTAGGTGATATTGAGATATTTCCAGAGCAACGACGAGTATTAAAGCAAGGGACAGAGGTTTATCTAAACTACGGTGAATTCTCAATCTTATACTGCATGGCAAGATCGCCAGGGCGTGTGTTTAGTCGGGAACAACTTTATAATGCGGCGTGGGAGGAAACTACGAGTTAG